>MDTB01176542.1_pt1 | contig 55343 bp, 53 predicted proteins | sample 811161 | NCBI WGS metagenome assembly MDTB01 (sample SAMN05326650, study PRJNA326480) | marine metagenome | isolation source: seawater | place: Mediterranean Sea | collected 2009 | reverse complement strand
GTCTTAAGACAAAGTACCATCGGCGCAGAAAGGCTTGACTTCCGAGTTCGGAATGGAATCGGGTATTACACTTTCGCAATAATCACCAGGCAGCAAACTTATATAAAAAAACAAAAAAAAAGCAATTATAAATTAATTGTTAATTTCAATGAATTTTTTAACATAATCTTTAAGTTTAATTTTCCCAAAGTATTTATATACTTTGTTTGAAAGATTCATATTTGTAAGAGCTGATGCGTACCTTTCTCCAGATCTTTTAGGAAGATATTTAATTTTCTTTTTAAATAATTTTGCAACTTCTAATATTGTATAACTTTCTTTATTTGAAATACTATAGTGCCTACACATATTATTTTTCCACGCTCTTAGACAAATCTCAACTGTATCATTTATATGCGTAAATCTTCTTGATTGAGATCCTGGTTTTACAACTGGTAAAGGTTTATTTTTTTTGAAACATTCCTCGAATATACCAATAACAGTAGCCATATCTCCTTTTGAAATTTGTTTTGGACCATACACATTGTAAAAATAAACAATTTCATATTTAAAATTAAACCACTTTTTTAAGTTTTCTAACAATTCTAAGTTTTTAGATTTTGTAAATGCATAAGGAGATAAGTTTTTATCTTTACCTCTATTACCTAAAGAAGCAGATGTTGCACTGTAAATAAGTTTAATTTGATTAATTAAACAAAAATTAAAAACAGCATTTGTTCCTATTGTATTTGAAGATAAACATTTATCCATTTTTAAGAAACTTTGGTATATCCTAGCAAACTCCCCAAAATGAAATATCGCATTAATTCTTTTAGGGTTTTTTAATAATATAGAAATGTTTTTGGTGTCTGATTTTAAATATTTTACTCTTTTATCATTTATATGGTTTTTATTTGAACCAGAACTATAGTCGTCGATTGATATAATTTTATATTTTGTTTTGTCTAACAATAAATGAATTAAATTTGAGCCAACAAAACCCGCGCCACCGGTAACTACAATCATATCTTTCTTGCTCATATATTTAATTACTTATTTTTTTTTAAAAAATCTCTGTATGTAATATCAAATCCTTCATTTAATGAATATTTAGCTCTCCAACCATATTTTTTGGCCAATTTAACATCTAAAACTTTTCTATAAACTCCATCAGGTTTTTTACGATCGTATTTTACTTTCACTTTTAATTTAAGTTTTTTGATTAAAAAATTTACATAATCCTTAATTCTCATATCTTTCCCAGTTCCAATATTTATCAATGTCTCCTTGGTTTTTTTTTTCATGAAATAAACACAAGCATCAGCAATATCATCTACAAAAATCAATTCTCTAAGAGGATTTCCACTGCCCCAAACATTGAAGAATTTTTTATTTTTTATTTTACATTCATGGGCTTTTTTAATTAAAGCAGGGAAAAAATGAGAATTTAGAGTGTGATAATTATCATTGGGTCCATACGCATTGGTTGGCATCAAAGAAATATAATTTGTGTTGTATTGTTTATTATAAGCTTGACACATTTTAATTCCAGCAATTTTTGCTACTGCATATGGTTCATTAGTTTCTTCAAGTTTTCCACTTAAAAGATATTTTTCTTTTATTGGTTGCTTAGATTTTTTTGGATAAATACAGCTGGATCCCAAAAAAATAAGTTTTTTGACTTTATTTTTAAAACTAGCATGAATTAAATTATTTTGAATTTGCAAATTCTCATAAATAAAATCTGCGCCATGAATATTATTATGATAAACGCCTCCTACTTTTGCAGCAGCAATAATTACTACATTTGGTTTTTTTTTTTTAATGAATTTGAAAACGTGTTCTTGATTTAATAAATTTAACTTCTTTTTATCTATGGTTATTATATTTTTATATTTTTTTTCAATTAGTTTTCTAAAAATTGCAGAACCAACTAGACCTTTGTGACCAGCTAAAAAAACTTTCATGTATAAGAAATTTTATTTAATTCAGACTGAACCATCTCAGAAATTAACATATCCACATTGGTTTTTGGTTTCCAATTTAAAAGTTTTCTTGCCTTTTTTGCACTACCAAGAAGATTATTAACTTCCAAAGGTCTGTAATAAGCTTTATCACAAGCAACAATTATTTTACCATTTTCATCCACCCCCCTTTCATTGGATCCCTTACCTTTCCAAAAAACCTTCATATCTAATTTTTTAGCTACTTTATTGATAAAATTTTTAACAGTGGTTTGCTTTCCAGTTGCAATTACAAAATCTTGAGGTTTTTTTTGCCTTAACATTAACCACATTGCCTCTACATAGTCTTTTGCATGTCCCCAATCTCTTTTCGCATAAAGGTTACCTAAGTATAATACTTTTTGTTTTTTTAATTTAATTTTGCACATTGCCTGAACTATTTTTTGGGTCACAAAAGTTTCTCCTCTTCGAGGGCTTTCATGATTGAATAAAATTCCATTACATGCAAAAATATTATAAGCTTCTTTATAGTTTATCGTAATCCAATGTGCGTAAAGCTTAGCAACACCATAAGGACTTGCTGGGTGAAAATTGGTATTCTCATTTTGTGGAGTTTTTTCATTTCTTCCATATAACTCTGACGTACCAGCCTGATAATACTTTGTTTTTTTTTCTAGTTTATTAAATCTTATAGCTTCTAAGATTCTCAATGCACCTAAAGCGTCTGCGTTAGCAGTGTATTCAGGCGACTCAAATGATACTTGTACATGAGATTGTGCTGCCAAATTATAAATTTCATTTGGTTTAATTTGCTTTACTAATCTAGTCACTAATAATGAATCAGTAATATCCCCATAATGTAAAATCAAATTCCTTTTTTTTAAATGTGGGTCTTGATAGATATGATCAATTCTTCCTGTATTTATTGAGGAGGATCTTCTTTTTACACCATGCACAACATAATTTTTTTTTAACAAAAGCTCAGCAAGATAAGACCCGTCTTGACCGGTGATACCAAAAATTAAGGCTACTTTTTTCATTAAATCTAAGAGTATTTATTTTTAATTCTTAAAAAATATTTAACAATTTCAATTAATATAAGCAATCCATCTTTTAAAGCATTAACTTTTTTTTTACCACCAATTCTTTTTCTTTCGTAACTTGGTAAGCAAATATACTTTAATTTAAGCAATTTCGATTTAATAGGTAGTTCAACACATATCCTGAAATCTGAATTCTTTAGGTCAAGTTTTTTTAGGGAGGATGTTTTACCTAATATATAGGTATAGAGTATATCTGTTATCTTTAAATCAAAAAAAATATTTCCAAGAAAGGTAAAAAAATAATTTCCTACAAATGTAACTATATCATCATCTTCACTACCCCCACCTGGTTTTTGATATCTTGATCCAAAAATTAAATCAATATCTTCACATGAACTTTTCATTTGTTCTAAATATTTTGGATCCATTGATCCATCAGCATTAATAATGCATGAAAATTTTGTTTTAGAATTATTAATACCCTCAATCAAGGCGTTTCCATAGCCATTATTAATTTGTTCAAAAATTTCAATTCCGTGAAAATTTCTTAAAGCATTTTTTGTCTCAATATCCTCTTTTTGTAATACTACCATCTTATGGCAATCAATATTTTTGATTTCTCTCAAAAAAGTTGGTAATGACTCAGCCTCTCTTTTAGCAGGAATGATCAAAGTCAATTCTTTCATAAGTTAAATTTTGAAAGATCTATTACAATAAATGTATTCAAAAGTCTTTCTAAATTTGATTTTACATTTATGCACTTTTAGGAAGTTGTTTTTAAAAAAATTAATTACTTTAAATTTATTTTGCCTATCAAATAATGAAATTATAAAATGAAGTAACTTAATATACATTATATTTTGTTATTTATTATATATTGAAACTACTGTAATATTTTCTTATATGCCATTAGTAAGTGTAATAATACCTTATTTTAAGAAAAAAAATTATATTAAAGATGCAGTTAACTCAATTTTAGAGCAAACATTTAAAAATATTGAAATAATAATAATTTATGACGATGAAAATTTAAGTGATTATTATTACTTGATGGATATATTCAAAAACAAAAAAAATATTAAAATATTTAAAAATTTAAAAAATATAGGAGCTGGTCTTTCTCGAAATATTGGAATAAAAAAATCAAATGGTGAAATAATTGCTTTTTTAGACTCTGATGACATATGGCGAACTAACAAACTAGAAGCTCAATTAAATTTCATGATTAAAAATGACTATGAATTTACATTTTCTAATTATGAAAAAAAACTACTTAATGGAAATACTTTAAAAGTAGTAGCTAAAAAAGAATTTGACTATGATGATCTCTTAAAATCATGTGATATAGGTTTATCAACTGTGATGTTAAATAAAAAAATTATAAAGAAAAATCTTTTTCCAAATCTTGGAACAAAAGAAGATTATGTCGCTTGGTTAAATATTACCAAAAGTAATATTAAAGCTCACAACGTAGAGAAAAATCTTGTTATTTGGAAACAGGTAAAAAACTCTCTTTCATCAAATATTTTACAAAAATTTTTCGATGGATTTAGAGTTTATTATATTTATGAGAAATTTAACCTTATTAAGTCAATTTTTTTTTTAATAAGGTTAAGCGTTAATTCATTGAAGAGAAAAATTTAATTTTGTTCTTTATAATAAAAATTAAAACCTTTTAATTTTTTACACTTTAAATTTTTAATTGAATTTTTCTCTTCACAAATTGAAATATCGTAAAAAAACATTTTCTTGTTATTCTTCATGGTGAAATAATTATCTTGAATATTGTAAAGTGGACTTTTTATAATATTATAATTGTAAATATCATTCTCATTTACTAATCTAACAATATTTCTTGAAACAAAAATTATAATTACTATAGAAAAAATTATCTTTATTGATTGAATATAATCTTTTCTTTTGTATTTAAGATTTGAGATCATTATTGAAACAGGAAAACATAAAATAATAAAAAATAGAACATAACCACCATATCTCAATGAAGGATGATTTAAAAACCATTCAAGGATCAAAATAAATAATATTAAAAAAAAATATTTATATTTTTTAAAATTACTAAAAGATATTTTTTTTACTTTAAAAATTATCATTACAATAGCTAAACTTAAGAATGTCCCTAATAAAAAATCTGACATTTTATTAAAAAAGTAATTTGTTAACCAGTTAGACACCCAATTGAAATTATTTAAATATTCTGAAAAATTTTCAACTCTATAATTTGGTGATGCTCCGGCTTTTGACCATATTTCGTACCATTGCATTGCACTTATTACATTTTCTTTTCCATAACCCCAAAAAAAATGAGTCAAAACAAGTTTTTGCCAAAGGATATAAAATACATCCGGACGCAGCAACATTGCTTATAATGGTAAGTAATAAAATAAAAAAACAAATATATATAATTGGAAAAATTCTAAATATTTTTAATAAATCGTTAATTTTAAAATATTTAAAATATATTAAAAAAAATAAAATTGAGTAAAGAACGTAAAATGATTTTATTGATATTATTAATGTAAATAAAATAATTATTAATTCAAAAATTTCTTTTTTTATTTTTTTATTTTCAAAAAGATCTATTGTTAGAATAAATACTAAAAAAAATAAAATTTGTGCAGATCTGTCAGTGCCATGCTCTGCCAATCTATAAAAAAATATATTTAAAAAAATAATTAAAAATAACTTTAAAAAAAAAGAAATATTTAAATACTTGTTATCGCTCTTTTGAAATATACTTTCAAACAAAATAGTATTTACGAAAATAAATATAGTTATTTGCCCTATTTGGTAAAAATAATCTCCTGTAAAAATTGTTTTAAATAACGAATGAAAATAAAAAAGAGAAGAAACGTGATTAAAAGCAATATCAAATTGAGAAATTCCAAATTCAATTTTATTTTCTGTTAAATTATCAATTAAACTTAAATGATAATATGAAAAATCATCGTGGCCCTTAAAGTAAAATAATGCAAAAAAAGAAATTAGATAGGAAAAAATGAAATATCTAGATATTTTTATTTTTTTTTTATTTAAATAATAAAAAAAAATTAAAATTCCGATAATTAAGAAAACTATATTATGTAAATTATTATGTGGTGTAATAAAATTTGTTAAATAGGAAATTAAAATTGAAAAAAAAATTCCAAATAGACCAAGGTAACCAATCGATAAATTTTTATTTTTAAAACTATTATAATTTGTAAGTTTAGCGGAAAAAATTAATCCATAACCAATGACGGATGATATCAGCAAAGTATATATTAATATAAATTTTAATAAATCCATAGGATTTGCTTAGTTACTTTTTTCATAATTTTTTTTATGTAAAAATTTATAAACAACTAAATAAATAATTATATTTCCAATTAAAAAAGTAATCAAAATTTCAGAATTATAAATAAAATTTGAAGCTAAAATAAAAATAATTAGATTATAAAAGTTAATACTTAATGACGTAAATAAATGACACATTAAATTGTTGCTAGTAATTTTATATTTAATAAAATTATAAATAAATTGATGTAAATGAAATATATCTGGTTTATAAGTTTTAGATTTGTAAATAGACCTCCTAATCATTGAAAATAATAATTCAAAGCAGGGATACCAAAGAAGTAAAATAATAAAATATGGTGAAACAAAATTATGATTATAAGAAAAATTAATTAAATAAACTCCTGTAAATAAAGATAGAATATATGCCCCAGAATCTCCCATGTATATGTAGCCCAAAAGGTTTAGAGAAAGTATTATTATTAAAATTAATATAAAATTTATTAAAAAATTTTTATCAACATCTGGATGATAACCAAAATAATAAAATATTACTAGGAAAATTAAAATATAATATTTTAACATCAAACCATTTAATCCATCAATAAAATTTCCCCCATTCATCAAAACCATCAAGCAAAATGTAACAAATATAATATTTACATATTCATATGATAAAAGTTGATCAACAAAATCGATTTTTGTTGTTTGAATTTCAATGCCAATTATTTTTGAAAATAAAATTATTAAAATTAATTGTAAAAAAAATCTTAGTCCAACATTATTTAGTCTTTTAATATCTGACATAAAGCCAACAATGAAAATAAAGATTAAAAACAATAAAAAAATATATTGAGATTGAATTAATAAAAACTCATAAATAAAAAATATTATTAGAAAAATCCCACCTATTGAATTACTTTTTAATTTTGAAGAAAATCTTTTATGTTTTTCAAGCCTGTAATCTACTATTAAATTTTTTTTTTTACAAAAATAAGTAAAAATAAGACTGAATATAATAAAAAATAATAAAAAATATGTATACATATTCTAACTTCTATCGCTCATATTAAGAAACGAGTCTAGCAACTTAAAATGATTAAAAATTGTATAATTCTTCGCTTTTTTTTTGCTCTCAACAATTTTATTAAATCTCTCTTTGTCACTTTCAAACAAAAACAAATTCATTTTATCGACTAAATCTTTTTGGTTATTGTTTTTAAATAAATAGCCACTTTTCCCATAAGATAAAAATTCCTCAGGCCCATTAGGACAATTTGAAGAAATTACATTTTTATTACAAAAGGATGCTTCTATCATAACTGCACCTGGGTCTTCCCATTTGGAACTAGAAATAACTGCTAAAGATTTTTTAATGTATGGATAGACGTTTTTTACATGACCAATTAAGAAAATATTATTATTTAAATTTTTTGATTTTATGTACTTTTCTAAATTTGCCCTCTCCTCACCCTCTCCAACTATCAACAAAATTAGGTCTCTATTTTTTACTAAAATTTCTGAAAATGCTTTAATTAATAAAATTTGATTTTTTTGTTTAGTAAGTCTTCCAATGTTTAAAAAATATTTTTTATCACAAAAACTAAATTTTTTTTTATTATCTAGATCTTTTTTAATTTTTTTAATTTGTAAAATTGGATCATATAAAATTTTAAGTTTATTTGCAGGAAAAATATTTAATTTAATCAGATCCTTTCTTGTTTGATCAGATGGACACGAAACTAGATAAATTTTTTTTGAAATGGTTTTCCAGAGAATTTTTCTTAAAAATGACATTTGTGGTAAGCCTGAAATTCTCAAAATAAACTTTGTTTCAAAATTAAAAAAAATAAGTAATGCTAAAGGGAGTGAGGTAACTAAATGTAAAATTAAATAATCAGGTTTTTCATTTTTAAGTATTTTTTTTAAAGCAAAAAATTTAGTTAACCCTATAAAAAAAAAAATTATTCTTGATTTTAAAAAACCAGTAATTGGAATAAACCTATCTAATTTAAGCCCTTTCATTTCTATAAGATTAATATCAAATAAAGAAAATTGATCTTTATTCCTCGACCATTCACCAATTACATTTATTATTGAAATATTTAGAGGTTTTTTGGAATAAGATTTCAGAGATATCATTGAATTTATAACATTTTTAATTGTTGCTACATTAGAAATATGAGGCGACCAATAAAAAATTTTTTTAATATTTGACACTTATTTATGTATATATTTAAATTTATCTATAATGCAAAAAATTAAAACAAATTTAATAACAATTGTTACAGTTGTTAAAAATTCAGAACGAACAATTGAAAAATGCATCCAAAGTGTATTAAACCAAAAATATGACAATTTTGAGTACATTGTAATAGACGGTGGATCTACTGATAAAACAAAAGAAATTTTGGAAAAATACAAAGAAAAAATACATAAAGTTATTTCTGAAAAAGATAACGGAATTTGGGATGCAATGAATAAAGGACTAAATCTAGCATCAGGTAACATAATTGGATTTTTAAATGCTGATGATTATTACTATCCTGACTGCCTTGAAACAGTAAATAAATATTTTCAAAAAAGTTCGATTGATTTTTTATTCGGAAGTGTAATGAAATACAAACTTATGTATGGGTTCAAACCATCAATAATTAAATGGAGCTTTGGATTCTATACATCACACTCTGTAGGTTTTTTTATTAAAACTTATCAACATAGGATAATTGGTAATTATAACTCAAAATATTTAAGTGCAGATTTAGATTTTTTTTATAAAATGTTAATCAAATTTAATTTAAAAGGAAAATCCACAAGTAAAAATGAGATTTTTGGGAAATTTGCTAAGGGAGGATATTCTTCAAAAGTAAACTACATAGATCACTTAAAAGATCTAAACCAAATACGAATTGATAACAATCAAAGTATTTTGTTTGTTTATTTTTTATTTATTATAAAAATTTTGAAAAAACCAATTAAGTTTCTTAAAGCTTTAAAAAAATAATCAAAGTGTTTTGAGCTTTTCTTTAAATTGTTTAAAGCTCATATGATTTTGATCTCTTTCAGATAATATGGGATTTTTTGATTTCCACTTAATTTTTAAACTTTTATCATTAAATTGTATTCCACTTTCATATTTTGGATTTCTATACTTTTCTAAATGATAGAATACTAAAGTTTCATTTTCTAAACATTCATATCCATGAGCAAAATGTGCAGGTATGAAAAGTAAATCACCTTGTTTTAGATAAAACTTAGAAACTTTCCCAAAATTCTTTGAACTTCTTTTTAAATTAACTACTACGTCTAAAATTTTCCCTGCAGAAACATATATTAGTTTTGTTTGTTTATTTTTAATCTGAAAATGTAATCCCCTTATTACTCTTTTTTTAGATTTTGCAATTGCTGTAAACTTAATATTAAGAGAAAAAAACTTTTTTAAAAAAACTTCTTGGAAATAACCACGATTATCAAAATATTTTTTTTGGCTAACTTTTATTGGTTCATTAATTTTTTTAAGATTTATTTTTTTCATCACATTCTTACTTTATTAAAATTCCTTATAGTGTTTTTTAATCCTTCTTCAAAATTTGTAAATTTTATTTTTCCAATCTCTCTTTTAAGTATAGAGTTATCACCATAAGTTTTTAACATTTCACCTTTTTGTGGTTTGACAAATAAAACATTCAATTCTTTTTGCTTTAAAAATTTTTTTATCAAATTAATTAATTTTATAGTTTGAATAGGTTTTGATCTACAAATATTTATTATTTTCTTTTTAGTTCGTATGTTTATTGATCTTTTTAAAATTTTTACAATATCTTGCACATATGTAAAATCTCTAAAATTATTTCCATAATTATAGATTTTTGTTTTTTTATTTAAAATTATGTTGTTTAAAAATTTGTGAATAAACATATCAGGTCGCCCATAAGATCCGTAAACAGTAAAAAAACGAAATATTATAAATTCTTTTGTAATTTTTTTTATTATTAAATTTTCACACATAACTTTTGTTTTCGCATAAAAGTTTTTTGGTTTAAGTTTAAAACTTTCCTTAAGAGGAAATTTTACCTGTTCTCCATAAACTGAACTTGAGGATGCAAAGATTAATTTTTTACAATTAAACTTATTTATACATTCAATTAAATTTTTAGTAGCTTGATAGTTATTTCTTAAATAACTCTTTGGGTTTTTAAATGAGTAAAGAACACCTGGTTGTCCTGCAAGATGAAAAACCACATCAGGTTTATTAATAAAAAAAAATTTGTTTAAATCTTTTTTTTTTATTAAATCAAGCTTTATAAAATTAAAATTTCTATTTTTTTTTAAAATATTTAATCTTTTTTGTTTTATTTTATTGGAGTAATATTTATTGTGATTATCAATCCCATATACTTTAAATTTTTTTTTTAAAAAAAATGTACAGAGATGAAAACCAATAAAACCTGAGCTACCAGTAACTAGAATTTTCATTTTTTTTTAATATATGTAAAGTCGCCTTTTTTATTTATACCAATTAAATCATATTTATTTAAAATATTATTATGAATTTTTTTTAAAGTAAAAAAAGAATTTCTACTTGGACGTCTTCTTATATCAAATTCAACTAAAATTTGCTCTGGTAAAATTAAATTTTTAATGACCGACCAAAGAACTTCAATCTCAGCTCCCTCGATATCAAGTTTTAATATGTCAATTTTCTTAAGTTTATAAGTATTTAATATTTCCTGATAATTAATTGTTTGTGCTAAGTAATATTCTTCCGAGAATTTGGGATTTTTATTTATTGATAAACTTACATTCGCTTCATTTTTTGGAAAAAAAAGTTTTATTTCTTTGTTATTTTCTTTCCATATTGCCTTATTTATAAAATTGAAATTTTTTTCACTTACTTTTTTTAGATTGTAGTCAGAAATAGCAAGCTTACCAGTTTCATTTGCGGTCGTAGTTTTTTTTTTACCGAAATTAGATTTAATCTCATTGAAATGTCTTAAAGCTCTTGGAGTTGGATCAATTGAAATCACATTTGCATTAAATCTATTTATCATTTCAATATCAAAGGTTGCATCCTCACCTAGTCCACAACTTATTATGTTTGGACTATTTAACTCTTCTACAAAAACATCATAACCTCCATATGTAGTGCCTACATGAATTAAATTTTTTTCTGAGTAAAATTTAGGTTTAAAACTAAAAAAAATTGAATTAATTTTTCTTAAAACTTTTTTAATCATTTAATTATCCAAAAATTTTTTTTATAAAATTATTTTTATTATTTTCAATAAATTGATTTTTAATCAAATTAAATACAAATAGATTTTCTTTTAACTCTTTTGGAAAATCAAATTTTATAATATTTTTTTTTTTCAATCTAGTTCTAAAAATTCTGCTTACTTTTGATGTGTTTGTTGAATTTTTTCCAATTCCGATATTTTGCGTTAATGAAATTTTTGGATTTAAGCAAATTTTATTTTTAATAAATATTGTTGCGTACCAAAAGATTGCCCACGAATTTAGGGTTTTATTTTGATTTCTTTCTATTTGAGAAAAAAAATTATATGAATTATCAAAATTAAACATCTTTATTTTTTCTTTATTCCATTTTTTCAAAATTTTACTTGGTTTTTTCTCAAAATATTTCCATCTATTTTTCCAGGTAGCCCAACCCCAACAATTCATACCTCTAGTAAAAAAACTATCTTCTTTTATTCTTAGATCTAGGTTGTAATTCCATCCTGAAATATGAAAAACTTTTTCTTTTTTTTCATAGAAGTTAAGTGCATTATTCATAAATAATAAAAAGTTTTTTGAAAAAATAAGATCATCTTCTAAAATTATTGCCTTTTTTTCTTTTTTGAGAATTTCAGTTACTCCAGAAATAATATTTTTTGCTAAACCATAATTGCTTTTTCTATAAAAAATTTTTTTATTTTTAAAACCTTGAATTTTTTTTAAATATCCTCTAACCAACTTTATTTTGTTAATCTCATAATTATTTTTTGGTCCATCTGAAAAAATATAAATTTTTGAGTATTTTGATAATTTATTCTTCTTCAAAGATGCAATACATTTTTTTAGTTTATTTAACCGAATGTGGGTAAAAAGAATAATTGGAGATATATTTTTCATAAAAAAATGAAACAAAATAAAGTAATTTAGATATTTTAAAAGAAATTATATATATTTTATTTTATAATTAAAACAATGAATCTTTTTCAAAAAATAAAATTTATATTTGTTAGATTGAATATTTACCTTAGATATAACAAAAATATTAATGAAGCGATTAAATGGATAATTGCTGGCAAAGAAATAACAAATTTTACTTACCCGATTAAAAATAACCATGAGTTAATTCACATTGCAAATATTATTACTGGCTTAGATTATAACGTGATTAAAAAGATTATTAATGAATTAGATTTTAAAAAAAATAATGAGCTAAAACCATTCTTTACAGAACTTTTTTTTAAAGAAATTAATGATCCAAAAAAATTCGGTAGACGAGTTTTATGGTATATCTTGGCAAGAGCTATAAAGCCTGATGTAATTATTGAGTCGGGTGTTTTTAAAGGTATGGGGACAGGCTTGTTAATTTTTGCTTTGCATAAAAATTATAAAGAACAACCTCTTGTTAAATTAGAATATAAGGGTCTTGATATAAAAATGAATAACTTATTTTACAATGAAAAAAATTCATCTAAAGTACAAGCTCAACTTGTAGAGCAAGACAGTATTGAGTTTCTCAAAAGCTATAAAGATAAAAAAAAAATATTATATATTTCAGATGCAGAACATAACTACGACTTTGAATTTCAAGAATATGAATTAATCAAAAAAAATTTTGCACCAGGATCAATAATCATTTCTGATACAGGATCAAAGTCCTTATCTGATTTTTCAATTATAAATAATAAAAAAATGATTTGTTTTGCAGAAATCCCCGGAGAGCATTGGTATAAAGGTGCGAAATGTTCAGTAAGTTATGGTTATTAATCATTTAAAAAAATTTTTTATTTTATTTGCGATAAAAAGAATTTCTTTCTTTGAATGTTCCTCAGATATCGGCAAACTCAAGATTTTTTTTCCTAAATAGTAAGAATTTCTTAATTTCTTCTTATATTTAAAAAATTTTAATTCGTTTAACATATATGGATAATGTATCATGGTTTGAATATTGTTCTTTTCCAAATAATTCCTTAATTTGTCTCTTTTATTTGTCCTAATTACAAATTGATGGAAAGAGTGAGTATTTTTACTATTTAATTTAAAAAGTTGTAAATGTTTTATGTTTTTAAGTTTTTTAAAATAAATGTTTGCGAGATTATTTCTTATTTTTAAAACTCTACTATAATTTTTAATTTTTATACTCAGAATACCTGCTTGAATTGCATCAAGTCTTGAATTTCTCCCTGAGAATTTGCTATCATATTTTTTTATAGCTCCGTGATTTCTTGCTCTAAGAGCATAAGTATAAAGCTTTCTTGAATTTGTAATAATTGCTCCACCATCACCGAATGCACCTAAGTTTTTTCCAGGAAAAAAACTAAATGTACCAATATTACCCAATGTACCTACATGGGTTTTTCCAAGTTTTGTTCCATGGGCTTGGGCACAATCCTCGATTACTTTTATTTTTTTTTTATTTATAATCTTTTTAATTTCTGCAACATTTGTAGCAATCCCATATAAATGTACCGGAATTATTGCGCTTGTATTACTATTTATTTTATTTTTTAGATCATCCATACACATTGAATAATCATTTAAATTAATGTCACAAAATTTTATTTTATATCCATTATTGATAACTGCCTCTGCAGTCGCTATCCAAGTATTTACTGGAACAATAATCTCAGAATTTTTTTTTAAGTTTAAGGATTTAATCGCAATTTCTAGTGCATCTGTTCCATTTCCAACACTGACACAATATTTAGCTCCGACAAATTTCTTAAAACTATTTTCAAATTTTAAAACCTCGTGTCCACCTGAAAATTCTGAGTTTTTTATTAAATTTTGAATTTTATTAAAAATTAATTTTTTATTATAAATTAATTTATATAGATTTGTAAATTTTATTTTCATTTTTTATAAAACTCGTTAATTAATTTTTTATATTCATTTTCAATTTTATTTTCATTAAACATTTTTCTTAATTTATTTTCTGAAACAGTCAAATATTTTTTATTTATTGAACTTAAACAGTAAGAAATTGCATTAGCCAAACTAATAGGGGATATTTTATTTGAAATATATCCATTTTTCTTATGTGTTACTATTTCATTAATTCCACCTATATTAAATGTTGCAACTGGATTCTTACACAAAATCGTTTCAACAATAAACTGCGGTAAAGACTCTGCCTTAGAAGCAGATACTGTAGTACTAGATATAGAATGATATAGAAGTTGCTTTTTTTTATCTTTCTCTAATTCTCTAAAATGACATTTTATACCATAAATTTTATCAATATAATTTCTAGAACCACCTAAAATAATTATTTCTAAATTGTCTAAATCATTATTTAAGTGCTGAATTGAATTCAAAAATAACTCTCCACCTTTCCTTGGGTTATTTACACCACCTTGGGCACCAAAAAGAATATATTTTTTTTTTATATTCAATCCAAGACTTGCCATAGAAGAAAAAATTTCTCTCCTCCTCCAAAAATTAGTTTCAATTGGATTATAAATAGTCCTAATTTTAACATTTTTAGTTAGTTCACTTTTTTTTGCAAAACTTTCAAGCCACTTACTATTTGAAACTAGAAAAATATTTTTATTGCTAAATAATTTTTTTTTCTTAATAAAAATTTTTTTCTTTAAAAAATTATTTTTTGTATCTCTTAATTGATAACTTTTTTTTTTTGGATTTATTAAAAAATGTTCAGTTGAAGTTAACGGCCAAAGGTCATGCATTGTCCATATAATTTTTTTTTTGTATTAATTAAATCATTTAAAGAAATGATTTCATTTCCAATCCAGTGAATATTGATCAAATCACTTTTTGATTTTTCAATATTTAATCTTGAGAATATATTTAATGAATTTAAATAAAATCTATCTTTAATAAACAATTTGGAAATAAATTTTGAAATTAAAATTTTAAGTTTTTCATAATAATTTCTTTCTTTAGAATATAAACAATCTACCTCAAAGTTTTTTCTTAAAATTTTTTTAATTCGAGATGCCGCTATCATAGCGCCACCACTACTTGAACGATCAACGATGAATGATATTTTTTTTTTCACTTTATATTTTTTATATGGCTTAAAGACAATTTAATTTATAATAATATTCCCAAATATACCAATTTAATAGTTATCTAAAAAAATTAAACTTAAAATAAAAATGAGTAAAATATTTTGAAAAAGTTGACTATTTTTTTTATTTATCTAATTATCATATTGCATGAAAGATAAAACAAATAAATTACAGAATAATAATAAAAGATTTATAGAAGTTTTTAAGCTACTTAATTGTGAAGAAAGCGATAAAATTTTGCATAGGACATATTTACCTCCTAAAAACTATAATTACCGTTACTTTAAAAATGAAAATTCTCATTAGTTACAAAAATTTTGCTAAAGAGTCTAATTTTGGAGTAATAATACATAAATAACTAGAATTGTTGAATAAATATATGTCTATTAAAAAATTTAAATTGAAAAAATTTGTAAGTACTAATGGAACACTTATACCATTTTATTTAGATAAAATTAAAAACTTTACATTAAAAAGATTTTTTATACTTCATGGTAAAAAAAATTGTTTTAGAGGTGATCATGCTCATAAAAAATGTACACAAATTTTCATTCCTCTTAGTGGAAAAATTAAATTAGAAATAGTAAAGAAAAATAAAAAAATATTTAAATTAAATTATAAAAATCAATATGCATTATTAGTTCCACCTCTTAATTGGTGTAAAATTAGTTTTTTAGAAAAAAAAAGTTCAATACTTGTTTTATGCAACGTTAAATTTTCAGAAAACGAATATATTAGAAAATATAAAGAATTTTTAAAATACTTGTAAACTATGAATATAATTATAACTGGGTCATTAGGACATATTGGAACCTATTTGTTATTAAATTCGCATAAATTAAAAAAAATCAAAAAAATTTATGCAATTGATAAAATTGAAGAAAAGATGCTTGTTCTTTTAAACCTAAATTTAAAAAGAAAAGTTTTTTTTATCAATCAAGATTTAAGTGAAACAAAAATTAATCTTAAAAATGAAAATATTGATGTTGTTATACACCTCGCATCAACGACTAATGCAGCTGCAAGTTTAAATAATAAAAAAGATGTTTATAAAAATAATTTATCATGTTTTTATAATGTTATTGATTTTTGCAAGAAGAAAAAGGCAAACTTGATTCATATTTCCTCAACTAGTGTTTACGGTTCGCAAGAACTTTATGTAGATGAAGAGTGCAAAGAATTAAAACCACAAAGTCCTTATGCTGAAGTAAAAATAATGGAGGAAAAAATATTAAAAAAAAAAGATATTAGTTTCAAATATGTTTCTTTAAGATTTGGAACAATTGTTGGTCCATCGACTGGTATGAGATTTCATACTGCAGTCAATAAATTTTGTATGCAAGCTTTTCTGGAACAACCATTACATGTATGGAGGACTGCTTTGAATCAATTCAGGCCATATTTATCTATAAGAGATGCATTTAAAGCTTTAAGTTTTTTTTTAATTAAAAAAAATATAAATAATCAGCTATATAATATCGTTTCTGAAAATTTGACTGTAAAACAAATAATTAAAAAAATTCAAAAGCATAAAAAAACTAAAATAAAATTAGTAAATGAAAATATCATGAATCAATTATCATACAAAACAAAATCTATTAAAGTAAAAAAAATGGGATTAAAACTAGATTCTAAATTGCAAGAAGATATAAATAAGACTTTTAAAATATTAAAAAATAAAATTTTTACAAATGAAAAAATATAACTGTAAAATAACCGGAAAAAAAATAAAAAAAATTATTAATTTTGGAAAAATGCCAATAGCTAATGGCTTTTTAAAAAAAAAGGATTTTAAAAAAGAATTTTTTTTTGATTTAACTGTCTTATTTTCTGAAGAATTATCACTTTTGCAACTAAATGATCATCCAAAACCAAAAATGATGTTCAATAGTAAATATCCTTTCTACACATCTAGCTCCGAATCTATGAAATTACATTTTAAGGAATATGCAAATTGGGCTAAAAAAAAATTCTTAAAAAAAAATAAAAGTAAGATTATTGAAATTGGATCAAATGATGGGACATTTTTAGATAACTTCAGAACAAAGGATATAGAACATCTGGGGTTTGAGCCTTCAAAAAATGTTTCTGACCTTGCAAGAAAAAGGGGAATAAATAGTATTCATGAGTTTTTTTCACTAGATAGCCTCTCAAAAGCTGAAAGATTTATAGGTACCACAGATATTATTTTTGGAGCAAATGTTATCTGCCACATCCCAAACCTAATAGAATTTATTAAAACTGCAGATAAATTGCTTAATGATAATGGAAAAATTATATTTGAAGAACCTTACTTGGGATCTATGTATAAAAAAACTTCATATGATCAAATTTATGATGAGCATATTTTCATTTTTTCAGTCACAGCTATAAGTAAAATTTTTAATTTATTTGATTTTCAAATTATAGATGCAATTCCTCAAATTACTCATGGTGGATCTATGAGATACATAATTGAGAGAAAAAAAAAAAGAAATTATAATAATAAAATCAAAAAAATTTTTGAAATTGAAAGAAGGGAAAAAATAAATAGTTTGGAAGGAGCATTAAATTTTAAAAAAAATTGTGAACTATCTAAAGAGAAATTATTAGATAAATTAACAAAAATAAAAAAACAAGGTCATAAAATTTGTGGTTACGGAGCAACTTCAAAAAGTACAACGATTTTAAATTATTGTAATATAGGACCTGATATTATTGACTGTATATTTGATACTACTAAAGACAAAATAGGAAAATTTTCTCCAGGAAAACACATACCTATTGTAGATTGTAAAAACTTTACAAAACAATTTTACGATTATGCTTTTTTATTTGCTTGGAATCATAAAAAAGAAATAGAGAGAAAAGAAAAGAATTATCTAAAAAAAGGTGGTAAATGGATAACTCACTTATAAAGGATAAAAAAATTCTTATAACTGGTTCCAATAGTAGATTTGCAAAAGCTCTAAAAAATACTTTTTATGGAAAGAATATAATTTACACAAATAGAAAAGAATTAGATATTCTTGATCTAAGATCTATTGATAAATGTTTAGATAAAAATAAACCAACACACTTGATTCATTTAGCCTCTCTATCTCGACCCATGATAGTTCATGAAAAAGATATATCCTCAAGTATAGATGCAAATATAATTGGAACTGCTAATATAGTAAAAAAATGTGCTGAAAGAGATATAAAATTAATATTTTTTTCAACCAACTACATATATCCTGGAACCAGAGGTGACTACAAAGAAGAAGATGCTTTAAAACCAATAAATAATTATGCATGGTCTAAACTTGGTGGTGAGTCTTGCGTCAAATTATATAAAAAATCTTTAGTCTTAAGATTATGTATGACAGAATATCCATTTATCCACGATAAAGCTTTTACAGATGCAAAGATTAATTTTATTTACCGAGAAGAAGTTATCAAAATGCTTCCATACCTGCTTGATGAATATGGAATAATAAATATTGGTTCAGATATAACTGAAAGTGTTTTTGAATTTGCTAAAAGAACAAAAAAAGATGTAAAACCAATAAGTGTAAAAAATATAAAAGATTTTCCAATAAATAGTTCAGTTAATATAAAAAAATTAACAGATATTTTAAAAAGAAAAGATCAATCAGTAACAAATAGAAAAAATATAAAAGTTTTATCAAAAAAAATTTCTAAATCTGTCTTATCAAATAATATATCCGTATCTCAGCTAGAGAGAGAAATAGTTGATGATATGATGAGGTTTGGGTGGGACAACTTTGGTTATTTAGATAAATTCGAGAGTGAATTTGCTAAATTTCATAAAAAAAAATATTGCTTATTGTTACCATCTTTTAAAATTACTATTTTTATTCTATTAAGCATATTAAATTTTTTAAAAAAAAATAGAGTAGCTATTTCAAGCTTATCTAATAAATTTTTTTTTGAAACTTTAAGTGAGTTAAAAATTAAAAAAGACTTACTGAAAATAAACGAAAATGATTATTCAGTAAATTTTAATTTTTTAAAAAAAAAAATAAATAAAAAAACTAAAGCAATAATTTTTGGTGATTTTTTTGGTAATATTTTGAATTTAGATAAAATAAAAAGATTATGTAAAAATAAAAAAATTATGCTCATTGAAGATGTATCAAACAATTTAGGAGTTAAAGACAATAATGTAAAAAGTGGAACCTACGGTGATATAACTATTTGTGATTTTTCTTTGGGTAAAACGATTACATGTGGAGAGGGAGGGGCATTACTTACAAATAATAAAAAAATATTTTCTAAAGCTAAAGAGATTAGAGATGGTAAAGATTTATTATCTACCACTAAAAATTTTGGAAGTTTATGTTTCCGACCTACCAATCTTCAAGCGGCAATGATCTTTGGCCAATATAAAAGATTAAATGATTTAGTATTAAACAAAAAAAGAATACTTGAAAGATATAAAAAAAATTTTTTAAATACAGGTATAAATATTAAAGGAAGTAACTTAATTGTCATTGAAATTAAAAAAATGAATAAATCAAAGATAAATTCTCTTATAAATAATTTAAAGAAAAGTAATATTTACGTCGAAGAAGCTACTGAGACTAAAAAGTATTCTAAAAAAAACTTTATAATCACTCCTTCAAATTTTGATTTAAAAAATGAGCAAATTGATTATATTTCTCAAAAAATTAAACTTTTTTTAAAAATAAAAAAATAAGTGCTCAAATAAGATCAAGACCTTTATTTAGATGAATTTTTTGTCTCCAGCCAAGTAATTTTAGTTTTTTTTGATCTGAGAAACGTATTGTGGGTCCTGGATAATTATTATCAATGTAATTTATTTTAATTTTTTTTTTGTATTTTTTTCCAATAATATTTGCAATTTTGATTAGGGATGTTCGCTCATTAGAACCTATATTAACAACTTTATATCTATGTTTTTTTTCTAAAAGATAATAAATAGCTGTAATTAAATCATCCAAATGTAACCAACTTCTAATAATTTTTTTTTTACCCCAGATATCTATTTTTTTGTTTTTTAAAATTTTTTTTTTCCAAATATTAATAATAGTATTTGTATTTTTGCCATAAATTGAAAAAATTCTACAACTAACTGATTTTAGTTTCTTTGTAGAGATTCTGTTTAAATAATTTTCAGTAATTTTTTTTGTATATCCATAAGTGCCATCAAAGCTGGTATTTTTTTTAACATTTTCCTCTCTAAATGGATTTTTTTTTGTTCCCTCTGATAAATCATAAACTGCTGCGGAAGATGCATAAATAAAAATGTTAATTTTTTTTTTAACGGAAAAATCAATAATGTTTTTATCAATTTTAATACCTTCTAAAACTTTTTTTTTATTTTTATTTACAAACTCTCGATCATTTTTTGTACCAGCAAAATGTAAAACAGCATGAATTTTTTCTTTAATTTTTGTTTTTGGAATTTTTTTTAATAAATTATGTTTTATATATTTTACATTTTTTTTTAAAATGTTTTTATTCACTTTTTTATTAATTATACAAATTATTTCAAAATTTTTTAATTTTGAAAAATATTTAACTAGATGAGACCCTATATAACCATTTGATCCAGTTACTATTATTTTTTTAACACTTGAATCAGTCAACATTAATTTTTAATTTTTTTTAGTATACCAAATGGGTTTAGGGTTAAAAAATATCTATTTTGAAAAGTATTATCTTGTCTAAATTTTTTTCCCTCTTTAGTTTTTAGAAATATTTTTAAAGCTGTCATTGGATTATTATTTTTAAAATAATTTTTATTATTACCATGAGGATTTTTATTAAAAAATTGCACATGAGTATCGCCACAAATTAAATATGATCCTTTTCCTATAATTTTTGAGAATTCTTTCAATTCATTTAAAACATTTTCATGAGAATGATCAGAGTCCAAATGAACTATTACTTTTTTTGATCCTTTTGTTTTAAGTTTAATTTTTTTTAAAACTCTTAAATCTGTTGAGTATCCTCTTATTAGTTCTATTTTGTTTTTTAGTTTTGGGAATTTTTTAATTTTTTTTACGATCTCGTTTGGAACATAAGTATCTATTCCAATTATTTTTTTTCCACCTATAATATTAAATATTGATGAATAATATAATAATGAACCGCTCCATGCTACTCCTACCTCTATAAAATAATCTGGCTTTGACTGATAAATTAGTTCTTGATGGATTATAAGATCTTGAGGCAATTGCAGTATTGGCTCTCCAAACCATAGCGTTTGATGCGCAAGTCTTTTTTTTAAAGCCTTTTCTAAAAAAACTTTATATAATTTGAAGTAAGTATTATTTTTAAATAAATTGTGACTAATTTTATTATTAATTTTAAGAAATTTTTTTTTAGTAATTATCTTATTTTTCATAAATTATTTATATACATTAAAAACTACCTTATAAATATTATAAATAAAAAAATATGTCGAATTTGACAATTTTATCTGTAGCATACAAGCCAAGAATAGAATTAGTAGATAGGCTAATTGAAAATTTTGCCTCAAAATACCCTATCCTAATTATTAATAATTCTTTAGATAAACTAAATGATGATTTTTATCATAGAAAAAATGTTGAAATAATAGACAACAAATTAAATCTAGGTAATGGTGCTGGAATTAATGTGGGTTTAAAAAAAATAAAGACTAAGTATGCATTATATTTAGACTTTGATTCATTTATAGATACTGAGAATTTTAGAAAACTAGATAATTACGTAAAAAAACTTAAAGATTTTGCGGTATTAATTCCAAACTCTACAGGTAAAAAACAATATACAGAACCATATAAAACTTGGAAAAGCGAGGGCTCTATAATGCTTTTTAATTTAGAGATAATACGTAACAAAATTTTATTCGATGAAAAATATTTTTTATACTTTGAAGAAACAGATTTTTTTTTTAATTGTTTAAAAAAAGATTTAGATGTATTTTTTTTACCAGATGTTGCTATTTTACACAGTCAAGGTTCGTCATCTGTAGAAGATATTAAAATTGAAAACTTAAGGACGTGGCACTATTCTTGGTCACAATTTTACTTTTATAAAAAAAACTTTGGAATCTATTATGCTTATTCAAAATGTTTTCCATTTTTCTTTAAGGACATTATAATGTTGATTGCTTACACTTTAACATTTAAGGGTAAATTATTTAAATTAAGATTTTACAGAATAAGTGGTTTCTTAAACTCATTAATTGGATTGAGATCTTGGAAACGTATTAAATGATATTGAGTCTTGTGTTTCAAATTAATCTACCGCTAGCGTTACTTGCCTATTTTTAACTTCATGAGTTTCAATATTTTGAAAATTAAAATACCATCTTCCAAATTTAGACCCAGTATCTAGTTTTTTTTTTCCAAAAAAAACTGGATCAACACCATGTATCAACCCTGGGAAAAAAATTACAGAATCACCTTTTTTAACTTCTTTATCAATTTCTATTTTTTTACCATCAGAGTTAACAACATAGAAACCACCAGTATCATAATCACTTCCAAATTCTGATCCAAAAATTCCGTGATTAATTACGCTAATATTAACAGGATCGGTATGTTTGCTTATTTCACCACCACCTAGTGGATAGTGAATTACGTGAAGTCTTTCGACAATTCCTTTCTTAGGTGTGTTTGAGGTAATTTCATCTTCTTTTAAACCATTAAGGATTTTAAGCTTTTTAAATACTTTCAAAACTTCACCATATACATTTAATTTATCCTCATTCCACGAAAAAAAATAAAAAGATCTATCTACTGTTCTATAACCTTTGCCAGTATAATTTGATAAATAATAACCATTTTTACAACCTTCAAGTATTTTTGGAGAAATTGTTGTGTTGTTCAAATAAAATTGATGAAGTTTATCTATTGATTGATCGATAAAATTAGTACTTAAAGTATTTCTTAAGATAAATAAATCTCCACAGAATAAATCCTCAATACATTTTAATACAAAATTTTTGTCTGTTAGTTTTTCTATAAAATGCGTGTAGTCAAATTCTTTCACATTTCTAGAATATCTATTAATTTTACTTTTTTTTAGAAACTCTATTTTGTTTTTTATTTCTATTATCATATTTATTTAATTTACATTAATAGCTTAAATTTAAATCTTCAATAATTTTGTTGATTACTAAACTCGCTCCAAAAGTATTTAAATGTTGATCATCACTAAATAAAACTATATTTTTGTTGGTACTAATACACCTATTATTAAAATTACAAAATATATTTTTTGGATGAATATATTTTATTTTATCATTTTTTTTTGTTTTTTGATAGATTTCCTCCGTTGAGTTAATTCTATTTAAATATAAATCTTGTGAAATAGTAAGACTTTTTGTCTCTTTTATTTTTTTAATTCCGCGAACTGTATTTGGATTAAAACCAAGCTCAGGAAAAGGATAAATTAGATAAAGTTTATTAGATTGATCTGACAAATAATTAATAGTATCTATAATATCTTCATCTATTTTAATATCACTCTCTGTAACAAATCTTCTTTTTGCATCAAGTTTGGTATCTAAATATTTCTTTGTTTTTTCATCTCTTATTTGATTTATCTCAATATTATTAAAATATTTTCCAGTTAGTGCTACTGGCATCATGCCACCATAAATTATATAAAAATCTTTTAAATTTTTTATTTTTTGGAGTCTTTTTTTGTTTGCTTTTTCATCACATTTATCATCTTTTTTAAATAAATTTTTTAACTCAAGTCTTTCTAAATAAAAATTTCTCATAAAAAGACACCCTCTTGAAGTTAAATTTATAACGTCAATTTCATTGTGATAATTTTCATCTACATAATCGGCTAAGGTTGCTATTGTGCTATCACCAAAAAATACTAGCTTGATTTTTTGATCATTTGTATTTTTATTTAAAATTTTTTTTGAAAAATCGATATCATACTCGTTTAAAACAAAAGATTTTAGTCTACTTTCGACTCCATTATTTTGAAATATGTAAATTAATATTGTTAATATTATTATAATTTTAGAAATTAAAATAAAAAATATTTTTTTAAAATTTATATTCTTATCTCTAAATGGTTTTTCTATGAAAAAATAACTTAAAATTGATATTGCTAAAATAGAAATTCCTAAAAATATTTTTGTTGAAACTTCTCCATGAAAAATATTATTTATTCTTGCGAACACAAATGCTGGGTAATGCCACAAGTATAAAGAATAAGAAATTAAACCTGTCCAAACAAAAGGTCTTGATGATAATATTTTTGTTATAAATTGATTTTTATCTGCGAACCAGATAATTAAGCAAGTGCCAAAAATTGGTGAAATTGTATAAATTGATGGATGCAACATTGTGTCTTCAAAATATACAATTGAATGAATTATAAGTATTATTCCAATTAATGTAAATAAATTAGATAAAATTTCATTTTTATTTTTTTTAAATTTCTCAATTTCAAAATATGCTATTAATGTTCCGGCTAATAGTTCCCATATTCTGGAATGAATAAAATAAAAATTACTTGATGGATAATTTTGAGCTCCAAATTGTGCAAAAATTAAACTTGCGAAAAAGAGTATAAATAATATTTGGTAAAAATTTTTTTTTATAAATTTAAAACCAAAAAATAGAATTATAGGAAATAATATATAATATTGCTCCTCAACCGATAAAGACCATGTGTGTAATAAAGGTTGATACATGCCATCCACAGCTCCATATTGTAGACCTGAATAATGAAAATAAAAATTTGATCCAAAAAAGATCGAGGATATTGCAGATTTAGAAAAGTTCAGTAGTTCGGAAGGTAAAAGTACAAACCAACCAATAATTATCGATACAAATATTACTGATAGAAGGACAGGTATAATTCTTCTAACTCGTCTTTGATAAAAATATACAAATGAAAAAGATCCTGTTAAGTAAATTTCTTTGAATATTATTGAACTTATTAAGTATCCAGATATTACAAAAAAAATATCTACTCCAATAAATCCGCCTTTAAATAAATCATGTCCATATATTTTTAATTCTGAGTGGTACAAAACAACTGCTGCTACAGCAATTGCTCGTAATCCATCAATTTCAGGCCTATATTTTAAATTCATACAATTCTTTAGTCTTCTATTTAATATATTTTAATTAAAAAAATTAATATTTTTAGATATTTGTTTTTTAAATTATAATATACATAAATATATAATAGTTCTTAAAAAAAACATTATTCAAGTTTATTTAGAATATAAATGATTCAGAAATTCAAAGAATTCCTCAACCATAACAACGGTTTTTTAGGAGCCACATATAATTTTTTAAAATTAAAAAAATATCAATTAAGAAATTATAAAATACATAATTATAGATTTGAAAATAACAATAAACAAATCAATCAAATTGTAAAAGATTTAAATAAAAACGGTTATCATGTAATTAAAAATTTTATTTCAGAAAATGATTGTAAAGAATTGACTAAAATCATTAATGATTTTATTCAAAATAGAAAAGAATTAATATGGGTTGATGAAGAAGGGTCAGATGAAAGAATTTTAGGCGCTGAAAATATATCTGAAAAACTAAATTCTTTAAATTTAAATGATTTTACAAAAAAAATTGGATCTTTTTTTCTGCAACAAAAATTAGAATTACTTATGATAATGGCAAATAAGGTAAATTTTAAATCAAATAATAAAGGCTCTGGGGGTGGTTGGCACAGAGATTCAAATGCTGGGCAATTTAAGTCTTTACTGTATCTTTCTAATGTTGAGAAAGAAAATGGACCCCTTCAAATTATTAAAAATTCAAATAATAATTTGCTTAACTTTAAAATCTTTATAAAGCTTAATAAAAAATTTCCTACATATAGATTTAGTAATGAAGATATTAATAAAATTGTAAAAAGAAAAGACATAGTTGAAATAACTGGTGGTGCTGGGACTTTAATATTATTTAATACAAGTATGCTTCATAGAGGCAGTCCCATAAGGGCAGGAACGCGATACGCGATTACGAACTATTTTTATCCTGTAAAAAAAATAAGTGAAAATGAAATTAAATTTGAAAAAAGAATTACAAAAAAAATCTTTTGAAAAATGAACGATTTTACTAAAATTTATTCAAACCTAAAACAAAGTGAAAAAATTAAATTTCTATTTATATTTGTTTTTATGTTTTTAATAATTTTACTAGAGCTTTTTTCTTTGGCTTTATTTTTGCCACTTATAACAGTAATATTTTCTGAGAGTAACTTAGGTCTTTTAGAGGATATTTCATTTATTACAAACTTAAACCAAATAGATAAAATATCATTTTTTTTAAGTCTAATAGTTTTAGCTTTTTTAATCAAAAATTTATTTTATGCTTATTTGATTTATTACAGAAAGAAATTCTTAGCAGATATTCAAATAGATTTTACAGCTAGAATTTTTAAATCATATCTTTCTCAATCATACTCTTATTATCTTCGTAAAGATAAATCTGAGATTATAAGAAATTTAGGTATTGTGTCAGAATATATTATAATACTTGAGAATTTTGCAAGTATTGTACTTGAGTCATTTATTTTAATAGGAATTTTTGGAATTATCTTATCTCAAGATTACCAAGTTGGCTTTTTTATTTTAATTTTTTCTTTGTTGTTTCTTTTTTTTTCTACAAAAATTTTGAAAAAAAGATTTTTAAAATATGGGAAAATTGTAAATGAATTTACTGAAAAACTAATAAGGCTATACCTCGATACTTTAGGAAGTATAAGAGATATTTTGCTTCAAAAAAAACAAAACTTTTTTTTAAATCAATTTAATAACAACATCTCTAAGCAAGCTTATACAAATGTTAAAAATAGTTTTTTTATGGAAATTCCTAGATTATTTATCGAGCTGTTTATAGTTATTTCCATATCTTTAATTATATTTTTTTTATTTTCTCAAAGCCAGGAAACAGAAAAAATTTTGATTACTCTTACGTTTATAGTTACTTTAATATTTAGGGCAATACCAGCAATATCAAGAATAGTATTTCAACTAAATGGTTTATCCTTCAAAATTGATATAATGAATAAAGTAAACTCTCTTATAGATAGTTTGTCTAAAGGAGAAACTGTTAAATCAAAAATCATAAAATTTGAATTTAAAAAATTAAATTTAGATAATATTTCTTTTGGATATAGCAATAAATCCTCAGACCTAATTTTTAAAAATTTAAACTTGGAAATAAAAAAAAATGAAGTAATTGGCATTATAGGATCTTCTGGTAGTGGAAAATCAACTTTGATAGACATTCTTAGCGGTATGTTAAGTGTTAAACATGGTAAAATAACCATAAATGAAAAATATATGAATGCAGATATAATTGACAGTTGGCAAGCCAAAATAGCTTATATATCACAAAAAAATTATTTAACCGATACAAGTATAAAAAGTAATATTGCTTTTGGTGAGCCTGAAGAAAAAATTGACAATCTAAAACTTAAAAATGCAATCAATTATGCAAAACTAAATAGCTTGATTGACTCGAAAAATGAAGGTGTAGACTATATTATAGGCGAAGACGGTAAAAATATTTCTGGAGGACAGAGACAAAGGATCATTCTTGCCAGAGCGCTTTATAGAGATGCAGAATTAATTATCTTTGATGAAGCTACATCCGCTCTAGATAATAATGTAGAAAAAGAAATTTTTGATGATGTTGAAAAAAATTTTAAAAATAATAAAACAGTCATAATATCAACGCATAAACATGAATTACTTAATTTCTGCGACAAAATAATAGATATTGATGCTATTAAAAATTTGTAGAGAAGGATAATACTTTTAATTTTAATTTTAAAAAAATGGCAAAAAAAATACTTTATACAGTTGGTTTTTTAGTTTTTGTTTATGTTATTATTAATTTCTTAATTCTTGATAATAGTAGTAGACTATCAGTACTAAAAGAAAAAATACCTTTAGAAACAAAGACAAAGATTAAAAAATATTTCTTCCCATATAAATATATAAAAAAACTTGAGAGTAATGAAATTCTTATTAAAAAAGAGTTAGACCTTATCAGAAAAAGAAATAGAGATATTGGAGCATCATTAAATGAAAAAGATAAATTACTTTCTAAGATAAATGAAAAGATTGGTTATACCAGATTTTATGAGGTTAATAATAAGAAAATTAGAATTATGGAAAAAAATTTTCAATTTAAAGAGTTTAAAGATGACTTTTTAGAAATAAAAAAACATGGAGACGCGAGATCTGGTTCAATTTATGTAGATAAAGTTGAAGATAAGGTAATTATTCTCACAGCTAGTGGTAATTTACAGTATTTTCTAATAAACGATTTAAAGAAAAAAGAGTTTATAACAAAAGTAATTAAAACAAATATTAAAGATTTAATTAAATACGAAAATTTTTACTCCAATTCAAACTATGGGATAAAAGATTTATTGATTTTTAATGATTATTTATATTTTTCTTTTAACAGAGAAGTTAAAAACAAATGTTTTAATACCTCTATTTTAAGAGCTAAATTAAATTATGATTTCCTCAACTTTGAGGAATTTTTTTACCCAAAAGAATGTGTAAGCTCTGATATGCCAGGTTTCACTCCTCATTCAGCAGGAGGAAGAATGGTTAAGTACAAAGATAAAATAATTTTTTCCAGTGGAGAATATTTAAATAGAATGGCAGCACAAGACAAAAATAGTATTCTTGGAAAAATACTTTTAATCGATACCACAGATCCAAAATTATATAAGTTAGTATCAATGGGTCATCGAAATGTGCAAGGTTTATACTTTGATGAGGATAATGAAACTTTAATATCAACAGAGCATGGTCCTATGGGAGGTGATGAAGTAAATATTAATAAAGATTTTTTAACTAAGACTAATAATTTTGGTTGGCCAATTTCCTCATATGGAGAACATTATGGTTTCAAAAAAAGGAACGATAGTCACGAATTATATAAAAAAGCTCCACTTTACAAATCTCATAAAAAATATGGATTTGTAGAACCTATACAATATTTTGTTCCATCAATTGGTATTTCTGAGATAGTAAAATTGAGCACTGAGATGGGCTATAATATTGAAAGAAATAATTTTCTTTTTGGAGCACTTGGAAGAGACCCATCAGAAGGAGATATGTCGCTCCATTTTGTTGTAATAAGTAATGATTATTCAAATATAGAGAAACATCAGGTGGTAAACATAAATAGCAGGATTAGAGATATAATGAAAATTGATCAAAATAATATTCTTGTTATGTTGGAAACTAGTTCTACTATAGGTCTGTTATCTTTAGAAAATTAGTGATAGGGTCCAACAAATTCTTTCAATTATTTAATAACTAAAAAAACTGTTTATATCTATAATTTAAATGAAATCAAATTTAACAATAATTTTATTTCTTAAAGATCGACATGAATACAACAACAGATTTCTAAAATATTTTTTCAAAAAAGGTGGAAATATAAAATTAATTATTTCTGACGGAGGTAAAAAAAAAATATCTGAAAAAGTAAAGAAATTATTTCAAAAGAACACTAGAATTAAATATATTTCATTTCCTGAGGATAAAACTTACATTCATTATTATAAAAAAATATTAAAATCACTTAAATATGTTAAAACTAAATTTGTTCTTTTTGCAGATAACGATGATTTTTTTATTTATGAAAATATATTTAAATTTCTAAAATTTTTAGAAAATAAAAATCAATTTATTGGTGCTGGAGGAACAATGATCGGTTTTAATATGATTAAAAAAAATGATAAAGATTTTAAATTATCAAATTTAAATCTTATTTACGATCAAATAAATTTAGCAAAAAAATCAAAAATCGATAGATTTAACATTTTTATGAAAAATTTTTCTGATTTACCTAGAAATTGTATTATGAAAAAAGATGTGTTAATTAAAAATTATCAATTATCTAGCAAATATTTCGAAAATAATATTGAGGTGAAAGATCATTTTTCAGCTTTGTTCAATGTGATTCACGGAAAAATTAAAATTTTTAATAAGCCGATGATAATGCATCAAACACATTTAAATTCAGAGGGTGGAAAACGGTATAGTGCAATTATGAAAAATTTTTCTAATAAAAATTTTATTAAAGATCTTATTTTGCTCGATGAGATTTTATCAAAAAAACTTAAATATAAAAGAAACTACGTTTTAGAAAATTATTTTAAAAATATAATAGGAAGCATAATTCAGAATTTTTCCCTTAAAACAGAGCCTAGTACAAAAGAATTATACAGTTTCTTTCTCTCAAAGCTAAAAAGGAAAATACCAAAAAGTAAAAATATGGAAATTCATTTTAAGAAAAAATTTTATACCAAAGATATTAAAAAAATTGTACAAAGCATTGAAATTTTTTTAAAGAAAAATAATTGATAAATTTTATGACGACAAACTATTACAAGACTATTCTGAAAAAAATTGAAAACAAAGATTTGACTGTTGGAATTATAGGTCTTGGATATGTGGGATTAAAATTATTGCTACAATTTGCAAACAAAAATTATCGAACTTTTGGTTTTGATAATGATAAGAAAAAGATCCAAAATTTAAAAAAAAACAAATCGCCAATTTCCTATATTTCTAACCAAAATATTTCAAAAATAAGAAATAAAACTTTTTACAGCAATAATTTTAAAAATATTTATAGTTGTGATGTTTTAATAATTTGTTTACCTACCCCATTAAATACAAAAAATGAGCCTGATCTCTCTGATATCAAAGATTGTATATTTAATTTGAAAAAAATTTTAAGAAAAGGACAAACTATAATTTTAGAAAGTACAACTTATCCAGGTACAACTAACGAAATAGTTGTGGATAAATTGAAAAATTTTAAGATAGGTAAAAATTTCTTTGTTGGATATTCCCCTGAAAGAGAAAATCCTGGTTCAAAAAATTTTACATTTTGGAGTACCCCTAAGATCATATCCGGACACACTAAAAAGTGCCAAAAAATAGTAGAGAATCTTTATAAAAAAATTGTGAAAAAAGTAATTATTTCTAAAAATCTAATGGATGCTGAGACAGCTAAAATATTTGAAAATGTCTATCGCTCAGTAAATATAGCTCTCGTAAATGAAATGAGATTCATCTTAAAAAAAATGCAAATAGATATTAATGAAATAATAGATTTAGCAAAAACAAAACCCTTTGGTTTTTCCGAGTTCAGGCCTGGTCCAGGTGTTGGGGGCCACTGTATTCCAATAGATCCTCTATACCTGTCTTGGATAGCAAAAAAAAAGGGATATAATACAAAATTTATCAAACTTGCTTCACAGGTAAACTTAGAAACAACTAAAAAAATTTTAAAAGAGATAAAAAAAATTGGATCTAAACAAAAAAATAAAAAAATACTTATTATTGGACTTTCTTATAAAAAAAATATTGAAGACACTAGAGAATCAGCTGGTGTTAAATTTTTCACTAAACTATTAGATGATAAAATTAATGTTAGATTTCTTGATGGTCTTGTAAAGGAATTAAAATATAAAAATATCTTACACAAAAGCATAGATCTCAATTATAAAAGTTTTTCAAAATATGGAACGATAGTAATTTGTAGTGATCATGATTTCTACAATTACAGTAAAATTTTATCATCATCAAATTTAATAATAGATCTACGAAACAGATATAAATTTAGACATGAAAAGATAATTAGAATTTAAATTTTTTAATTTTGTTGTAAACACTCCTTAAAAAGTATCTGATTAAAAAAATATTTTTTTCTAAAAAATTAAACAATTTATTTTTAACTTTGACGTCATTAATTTTAGTAACTTTATTTATATTAAATTTGTCCTCACCAGAAACTAGTAAACAAGGCGGATTTTTATCTAGCCATTGCATATTTTTATAATCATATTTGATTGGAATTTTAATTTGATTTTTAGGGGTTGCAAATTGTAGGATTATAGACTCTCTTGATTTAGTACTTAAATTTATAGTCTTATGCCAAACTCTTCCACTCCACATTATTGCTTCACCATCTTTAAGTTTAAAAGTTTTCATTTCACATTTTGAGTCGAATTTTCTTGCCTCATCCAAAATCTGTTGATCATTCTCCGGATTAATTTTTTTCTCAACTAGTTTTTGAGGAAATGTATCAATTTTATGACTATACGAAATTAATGACAGAGGTGTTTTTTCATCAAGATTTTTAAGACCAATCCAAATAGTTACACCATCCCAGTTTTCAAATTCTAAATCGCAATGCCAAGAGTGTTGATTTCCTGCTTTTTGGTTAATCAAGCAGCTACCCCATAAAATTATATCCTGACCTAAAACTACTTTAACTTTGTCAATTAAATTTTTATTTGATGCAAGTTTAGAAATTACAAAGGATTTTTCATGAATTGATTTTGCCCAAGTATAATTTTGTTTGGGGATATATTTTTCTTTTAATATTTTTTTACAATCCTCGGTATCCAGAATTTTAAAAGGATTAGAAAATCCCACTAAATTAAATTTTTTATTATCTATATTCATTTTGTCTAACTTATAAATACTAAAGTAAATAAACTAATCAAGGTTTTTAATAATATAAAAAACTAAATGGTAAATTTTTAAATTAATAATTATTCTTTTTATATAAATACTCAAGGTTTAGTAATTGCCATATAAAATTTGAGTTATTTATATTTTTATTAACTTTAAAATTTAGAAGATATTCCTTAAGTTTTTTTTTGTTTAAAATACCATTAAGATCAAAATTTTGTCTCGTAAGTTTTTCAAACATCCAATCAAATAGTTTTGTCTTAAGCCAATCAGTTTGTGGATCTGGCAAATACTTTTTCTTTTTCAAAATAAATTTATTATCTTTAAAATGATTTAAAAATAATTCCCTATATTTGTGCCTCAGATTTCCTTTTTTAATATATTCATCACTATTTAATGAATAAAAATACTCAACTATATTTTCGTCTAAAATCGGCACTCTTATTTCTTTACCATATGCCATTGATGCTCTATCAACAGTTCTTAAAATACGAGGAAGTTTACAAAAAAACAAATCTCTAAAAATTATTTTTTTTAAATAGCTTTCATCTTTGCAAAAATCAAATATTGTATTCTTGTAAATTCTATTTATATTTTTAGCATCAATATTTAAAAAGCCATTTTTTTGAGCAACAGTTCCATCTGCGGAAATACCACCTTTATAAAAACCTTTAATAGAATTTAAAAAAAAGAATAAAAATTCTGGTAAGTTAATATTTTCTTTTTTTTTAAAATAAAATATCTCTGTAAAAAAATCTTTTAATTCAAAGTTAAATATTTTATCTAATAAATAAATTGGAAAGTAATATTTATATCCTGCTGCAATATCATCCCCTCCTTGACCCTCAAGAATTACTTTGCAATCACTTAAATAATTTTTTTTTACAAGTAAATGTTTTGATATTGTTGTAATTCCTGGAAAAGGTTCATCTTGAAAATATGCAACTTCGTCAAAACTTTCTATAACATCTTTAGGAGTGATTTCTAGAGTATTTATTTTCCAACCATAAAAACTCGACATTTCTTCTAACTCATTTCTGTGATCAAACTTTTTATCTGCATAAAAATAACTATTTGCAGATATATTTTTTTGCCCATTATTTAATTTATTCAAATATCCAATCATTAGATTTGAATCTATTCCAGAACTTATATTTAAACCAATTTTAGTATCGCTCATTTGTTGTAATTTAAATGAATTTAAAAACAAACTATCCAAATCTCTAGAAAGTAGATATTTGTTTTTTGAGTCTAGACTCCAATATTTTTTTTCAATATTTGTATTTTTTTCTAAATCGAAAATTATATATGAACCTTGAGCTACTTGATGAATATTTTCAAAAAATGTGTCTTTTGAGTAATCATAAAATGAACTTTGAAGATAAAATTTAACAGTTTCGGAATTTACACTTATTTTATCGATAACACTTTTTAATCCTTTTATTTCAGAACAAAAATAATAATTTAAATTAATTTTGCTATAATATAGGGGCTTTACTCCCAATCTATCTCTTACACAAAAAATTTTTTTTTTAAGCTTGTCATAAATTATAAATGCATAAATTCCTTTTATGACCTCAAAAGTTTTTTCTTCTAATTTAGAAAAGAGTTCTATCAAAACTTCTGTATCAGAATTGGATACAGTATTTAAGTTATAAGTTTTTTTAAGCTCTTTAAAATTATAAATTTCTCCATTATAAATAATAGAGAATCTTTTTGATTTATCTTCCATGGGCATGTTTCCTTTATTGGAAAGATCAAAAATGCTTAAACGACAAGAGCCTAGTTGAACAAATTTATCACTATAAAAACCTTGGTGATCTGGACCTCTATGACCAATTGCACTTATCATTTTCTTTATATCTGTGGCGCTAGGATTTTTACCAAATATAGAGGCTATTCCACACATAAATTAAAATTTTACTTTTAATAATCTTGATCCCTTGTTGCTACTTTTGATTAATTTATCAATTATGACCATATCTTTATAGCTTTCATAAGCTGAACATAAAGGTTTTTTTTTCTTAATCAGGCAGTCGTATGCATTACTAGAAAGTTTTTGAAATTGCAAACGTGGTTTAGATTTATTTAATCTTATGAATTTTGAACTGAGTTCTGTAAATCCAGAATGTTCTGGGGAGGTAACTACTTTATAAAATAAAATTTCTCTCCCAATTCCAGAAATTAAAATTTTTCCCTTTTTGCCAAATATATGAATATCAAAATTATCATATGATTTCATATCCAAGTTTTGCAAAGTTGCTGTAAGTCCATTTTTAAATTTTATAAAGCCATCAAGATTTTGATCATCTATTGGCTTAAAATTTTTCTTATTATTTTTAAATCCCGAAACTTGATGTACTTCACCACAAGTTTCAACGAAGAGCATTCTTAGAGTATCTATTAAATGTGTTCCAGTTGTAAGAAGACCATAAACATAAAAAGATGAAATTTGTAATATTTCTCCGATGAGTCCTGCTTTTATTTTTTTTTTTAATCTAATTATATCATCATCGTACCTTCTTCTATGATTAACTAAGACTTTAACTTTATTTTTTTTTATATTTTTAATTAGTTTTTTTGCCTGCTCAAGATTATTTGCTAACGGCTTTTCTAAAATTATTACTTTTATTCCTAGATCAATACATTTTTGAGTAATTTTATAATGTGTATCTTTCCAAGTTGAAATAGAAACAATTTTTGGTTTTTTTTCATTAATCATTTTTTCAAAATTTTTGAAAAATGAAATATTTTTACTTATTTTTTTTTTATATTTTAATTCAACATATTTTTTATCGGCTATCGCTTTAAGACTAAATCTTTTATTCATAATCCACATACCAAAATGTGATGCAGGCTTTACCCTTTTTTTATCGAACTCAAGCTTAAATCCAATCCTGCCAGCACCGATCATGCAAACAGGTATTTTTTTTAGTTTCATATTTATTTATTTTATAATAATTAGATATATCATCTTTATAATTATAAAATAAAAAAGCAATATATAATGAAAAAAAGCAAAAAAAACACTATTTGCATAATACCTGCTAGAGAAAACTCAAAAAGAGTAAAAAATAAAAACCTTTTAAAAATTAATGGAAAAACTTTAGTGGAAATTTGTATTCAACTATCTAAAAAATCTAATCTATTTAAAGATATTATATTAAGCTCAGATTCAAAAAAAATTTTGAGCATTGGAAAAAAACATAAAATTAATATTATTAATAGAGACAAAAAGATTTCAAAAGATAATACAAGTACTGATGAAGTCGTAAAAGATGTTATTTTAAAATATCATTCGGATTTTGAAAATATAATAATTTTACAAGTCACATCTCCATTAAGAAGAATATCAACTTTAAAAAATTTTTATAAATTTTGTAAAAAAAAAAACTTGTCTTATTGTTTAAGTGTTTCCTTAATAAACGACAATATATCACATAAAAAAAAATTCTTTATTCCGCTTAAAGACAATAAAAGAAGATCCCAATCAAGAGAACCTTATATATACGAAAATAGTTTACTTTATTTTGTTAAAAAAAAAGAATTTATTAAAAGAAATAAAATATACCCAAAAACCAATTGGAATTATTTTGTAACTGATAAATATGAATCACTTGATATTAATGAATATAAAGATTATTTATTCGCAAAGAAAATTTCAAAAAAATGATATTTAAAATAAATCAAAAAAAATTCATCTCACTAAATACAAAACCCTACATTATCGCTGAGGCATGTATAAACCATGAAGGTAATATTAAAATAGCAAAAAAGATGGTAGACGAAGCTGCAAAAGCAAAAGCCTCTGCTGTAAAATTTCAATTTCATGTGCTTGAAGATGAAATGTTAAAAAAAACTCCAAAATCAAATAATTTTAAAGAAAGCTTATATGATACTTTGAAAAGAACAAATTTGAATACAAAAGAACATATTTATCTTAAAAAATATTGCGAAAAAAAACGAGTTGATTATTTGTGCACACCATTTTCATTTAAATCAGCCGATATATTAGAAAGAGATGTTAAACTTAAAATTTTCAAAGTAGGCTCAGGCGAGCTTACAAATATTCCTTTACAAATACATATAGCAAAAAAAAAATTTCCAACCATAATATCAACCGGAATGTCCACAATGAAAGAAGTAAAAAAAACTATAGAAATAGTAAAAAAATTCAATAGAAATATTGCGATAACACAATGTACATCATCTTATCCTTGTTCACCAAAAATCTCAGATATAGGTGTAATACCAGAATATATTAAAAGATTTAAAATTATTTGTGGTTTATCTGATCATACAAACAGCATTTACACATCCATTGGATCAATTGCTTTAGGTGCTAGAATAATTGAAAAACATTTTACTCTAAATAAGAGGGCGATAGGGCCGGATCATGCATCTTCGATTGAACCTAATGAATTAAAGTCTTTAGTCGAGGGATGTAATGCAGTATTTGATGCTAGAAACAAATACAAAAAAATTCATAAAGAAGAAAAAGAAATAATAAGCTGGGCAAGAGAAAGTGTTGTTTCAAAAAAAGATATAAATATTGGAGAAAAACTAGATAAAAAAAATATTACTGTTAAAAGACCCTCTGCTAATAAATATGAAATTCCTGCTAGTAAATACTTTTTTGTTTTAAATAAAAAAGTTAAAAGAAATATTAAGAAAAATATGAAAATAAAATGGAATCAAATAAAATAAAAAAAATATTATTTTTTTTTGACTCGAGGGCAACTTTTTCTTACTCTAATAACGTAATTCAAATTTTTAATAAAAAAAGAAAAAACTATCAAACTATTGTCTCAGGTAATTTTTTAGAAAAAGAGTTTAAAGTACAACAAAATATATTTAAAGAATACAAAATTAAAGTTCTAAAAAAAATAAAATTTAAAAGTCCAAATCAAAAACCTTTTAGTTGGACAACCTCAATGGGTACATCAATTATCAAATACTCGAAGACGTTAAATAAAATTAAACCAGATTTAATAGTTTTAACTGGAGATAGAATAGAAACTTTAGCTATGTGTATCACTGCATCCTATATGAATATAAGAATAGCTCATATACAAGCAGGAGATAAATCAGGACATATTGATGACTTAAGCCGCGGAGCAATCTCTAAATTTGCGCATCTTCACTTTGCATCATCTACTTCTGCCTGTAAAAGGCTTGCGTCATGGGGTGAGGATAAAAAAAGAATTTTCTTAACTGGAGCACCGCAGCTAGAAGATATAAATAGTAATAAGTGTTTTCATTATTCGTCAAATTATTTTGTTGTAATCTTTCATCCTGTTTTAAATGAAAATACTAAATTAAAAGATCAAATATCAAATCTTTTAAAGGCAATTAAATATTTTTCACATTATAAGTTTTATTGGATTTATCCAAATAATGATTATGGTTACAATATAATTATCAAAGAGCTTAAAAAATCTAAATTAAAAAATCTAAAGGTAGTCGCAAATTTACCAAGAGATAAGTTTATAAAAACGCTTTCCAAATCAAGGGGAATTATTGGAAACTCATCATGTGGGATAATTGAGGCATCAAGGTTTCCAATACCCGCAATTAATATTGGTTCAAGACAAAACGGAAGAACACAATCAAAAAATATAATTAATGTTAATTACAAAAGAGAGAGTATAACTAGGGCTATTAAAAAAACTCTTGATAATAAGTACGTTAATCAATTTTTGAAAAATGTTAAAAACCCATACTACAAAAAAAATTCAAATTACAAGATATACAAATTATTATTTAAATTTAAAAAAAATAATATTATTTTTAAAAAATATTAGAGCTCAATAATTTTAGTTTTTGAGAAATTTATGAATTAATTTTTGCTTTGTTTTAATTTTTATTGGATTTTTAAGTAAATTTGAAACTGCATTTCTAAAATTATTTTCTTTACTTGTTAAGTAAGCAACTTTATTTTTTTTTAAACCCTCAAAATTGTAAGAATTTTTTTTATCAACTAAAATTACAGGAAAACAATAATTATTTAATGAATCTGCTATTAAAGAAGTGCCAAAAACGAAACAACCAATTTTAGCAGATTTAAAGGAATTCTCTAAAGAAATTTCATGTGGGTAATGAAACTCAACGTTCTTTAAATTTGAAACTTTTTTTAAAATTATTTTATTTGAAAGGCCATCTGGATGAAGCCTGACTAATATTTTTAAATTATTATATTTTTTTGAGAAATAATTAATATTTTGTGCAATTTTTTTTATTATATTTTCATCTAAGTTTTCTTTTGGTGAAATTGTAGGAATTCCAAAAAAAATATTTTTTTTTTCGCTTAATTTATTTGGAAGAATTTTATTATCTACAACCTTATATCGATTAATTAATTTTTTTTTTTTTAAAAATAAAGCTGATTTGGAGCTATCTGCTAAAAAAATAAAATCATAAAAATAATTTTTATATTCAAATTTTGGTAGAACCGTTGAGTTAAATAATGTTGGGTTATATCCATGCTGAAAACAAAAACACTTTATTTTCTTTTTTTTGCATATCTGACCAATTAATGCGTCATTAACGCTGTCTCCTTCAACAACATATACTGATTTTGGATTATAAAAATTGATCAATTTTTCAAAAAAATCAATTTTATTTTGTAGCATTAAAAATTCGTTTTTGTTTTTTGATCGAATTAAATTTTTTTTTGGGAATTTAAGAAATAAAAATTTATTTATAATATTGTAATCCTCATGATAATAATTTTCAAAAATTTTATGGTTAAAATCCTGAAATACTGCTATTTTTTTTTTTTTGCTAAGATGATTTAGCGCTTTTTGTATTTTATATCTTGTATTAGAAATTATTATAATTTCATTTCTATCCTTCTTAAATAATTTTTTTAATTGGTAAAGAAAACTTGATGATAATAATACGGCATTTTTAATTGAAATTTTTTTTTTTTTAATTTTAAATTTATTTATTGCTCTACTGTTAATATTATAAAACCTAATGAGGGCCTGAGAAAGATTATATCCTTTGTAAATGAGCAGTTTTTTCGGGATTTTATTTACTTTTTTTTGTATGTTAATCATCAATTAAATGTTTATAAAGCAATAATTTAAAATATAAAATTATAAAAGCTATATTTACAATAAAAAAATTTAAATAATAATTTAATTATGAATAGAATACTTATAACTGGAGGAGCTGGTTTTATTGGAAGTCATTTAACAGAGTTTTTATCAAAAAAATACTTTGTAACAGTAATCGATAATTTATCTCATGGAAACAAAATTAAAAGCAAAAATAAAAGAATCAAGATCGTAAAAGGGGATGTAAGAGATCAGGAACTTATTAATTATTACTCAAAGAACTGTAAAACAATTTATCATCTCGCAGCAGTTCTCGGCGTAGATATAGTATCTAATAAAAATGTTGAAACAATGAATTGCGAGTTTGAGGGAATTAAGAATGTATGCAATGCCGCAAAAAAAAATAAAGTAAGGAAAATTATTTACTCCTCATCAAGTGGTGTCTATGGAAAACTAAATTATTCTAAAAATGTAAAAGAGAATGCAACAATTGCCCCTGTCTCAGCTTATTCTATTTCAAAAAGAGCTTGTGAATTCTATTTAAAAAGTTTTTATAAAGAAAACAAAATAACCTCTATTGCAGTAAGGTTATTTAATGTATATGGCCCCCGACAAGATGAAAGAATGGTTGTTTCAAGATTTATTTCACAGGCAAAAAATAATAAACCAATCACTATTTATGGATCAGGAAAACAAACTAGAGATTTTACATACATAGATGATTGTGTGAAAGTATTTGATCTTATTGATAGAAAAGTTAATGGCTTCCAAATAATTAACTCATCTAAAGGAAAAGATTTAAATATCTTAAATCTAGCTAAAAAAATTAAGAATGATCTAAAATCAAAATCTAAAATTGTCCATATCGTTACTCCAAATAAATTAGAAGAATTTCAGGTCCCTAAAAGATGTGGAAATTCATCAAAATTATTTAAGCTTATAAATTATAAACCAAATACAAACTTTATTACAGGTTTAAGAAAAACAATAAACAGCTCCTAAGCTTTTTTTTCAAAAACTGTGTGCTTTATTTTCCATTCTTTATTTTTATTTTCCCACAAATGAGGTGATCTATAATTATCAACTATTTTCCAAAACTCATCCTCTTTAATGTTTATATATTCTAAAAAATTTTTAAAATGTTTTTTTGGAAACTCGTGATCGTATTTTTTAACTAGGCTTAGACCCTCTTCACGTGTGATCTTTCCGCATCTTATTTCCTGAGCTGCATCGTAGCTTGCTCTTCCTAATCCAAACTTTACATATGTTGTATAATAATGAAAATCATCTATTTTATCATCGATACTAGAATACTTGGAATAAGTACCTGATGTTCGCTCTGTATTAGGTTTAAAACCAGTATTAGTAAAAGCATAGTAATAACTTTCTTGAGGATCCCATTTTTTATAATAACTAAAATAATGAACCTCCACTTTTTTTTTTTTAAATTCCTCTATTTGTGGAGGAATATAAGGTGCAAAATCGTTAGGTTTAAACTTGGTATCTTTAAGGATAGATGTAATTGATTTTCCACCCAAATATATTTTATTTATATCTTGATTTGAAAAAAAAATATTATCCATTTTTGGTTTGTAGTTATCCTGAATTTTGTTTCCATATTCACCATTATTTTCTCCATACATCACTAATGGAACATTAAATTTTAATGCCATTAGAGGTCCAACAATTTTTTGTCCAATTATGAAAGGTTGGAAAGGATGAAGTAAATTTTTAAAAGCTAAAGATGTTAAATATCTATGTAATTTTCCATTAGGTGTAAATAAAATATTATCAAAGCCTCCTATATTAATAAAATCTTGAAGATTTTTCCATCCAATTTCAGTGTACAAATGTGGTGCCCATGTAACTGTTAAAGGGTTCATGCCAAACTCATATTTAAGCATATGGGCGACATATCCACTATCCTTGCCACCACTACTGGGAACTATAACATCATAACCATTCTTCTTTCTATGTTTGTTGCATAAATCTGTAAGCTCTTTTTCTCTCGCATTCCAATTTATTTTATTTTCCTTTATTTCGTTATATTCGCAAGCAGAGCAAATTCCATTTTGATTAAAATCAATTGTTTCTTTCTTAAAAGTATTTTTACTAGCAAATTCAATTGTTGAATTTGGTCTTTGATTTGAGATTATACACTTTTTACAAAAAACAACTTTTTCTGGAGCTGAAAATAGCGAGTAATTTTTTTTCATTTAATATTTATTAATTATCTCTTTTAAAAACTCAATTCCATTCTCTCCACTTTTCTCAGGATGAAACTGTATACCTAGTACATTTTTTTCATGAATTATAGTTGGAACTTTAATATTGTCATAATTGATGTGAGAAATAATATTTTTTTTATTTTCTAGGTTAGACATATAGGAATGTACAAAATAAAATTTCGAATTATTAAATTTTTTTAAAAAATTAAATTGTTTATTATCAATAAAACTTACTTTACGCCAACCAATATTTGGGATTTTTTGATTTTTAACTGGTATTTTGTCAACATATCCTTTTATAAAATCTAATCCTCTACTTTCTCCATCTTCAAAACCCTTTGTTAAAAGGAGATGCATGCCTAAACAAATTCCAACTATAAGAATATCTTTTTTTTTAGTTTCAAATATTAAATCACTATAATCTTTTTGAAATAAAATCTCTGAAGCCTTCGAAAAAGAACCTACGCCAGGTATAAACAAAATATCAAAATTATTTTTTTTATTTTCAGAGAAATATCTTACATTATTTGATATCAATTTTAGTGAGTTCTTTAGACTTCTTATATTACCTAAGCCATAATCAAGAATTGTTATTTTTTTCATCATATAATTTTTTTATTTCTTTTATTTGTATTAAATCATAGTGAAAAGCTGAACCAATTGCTAATGCCTCATTTGGAAAGATTTTAATAAACTCACTTATATGTTCTATTCTCCCTATTCCACCTGAAAAGATTAAAGGGACTGAGGTTTTGATATTTTTTACATACGATAATAAATCAATATTTAAACCTTTTTTTGTACCATCTGAGTCTATAGATGTAATTAATATTTCACCACATCCAACTTCTTGAATTTGATTCATCCAATCCAGTAAAGATTTGCCTGTTTTATCTCTTCCATTATTTACATATATTTCCCAATTGTTTGAATTTTTTTTAACCTCAATAGATACTACTAAATTTGATGCACCAAAATTTTTTCTCGCTAATTCAAGAAGCGAAATATCTTTTACTATTGCGCTATTTATAGCAACCTTGTCTGCGCCAGAATTTAGTGCCATCTCAATGTCTTTTAAAGATCTAATACCCCCACCGACACACACAGGAATAAATATGTTTTCTGTTATTTTTTTTATTATATCAAATAAGTTCTCTCTTGAATACAATGTTGCAACGGAGTCCATTAAAAGTAACTCGTCAACTCCCTCTGCATAATACTTTGCTGATAGCTCAACTGGTTTTCCAATTTTCCTTAAACCTTCAAAATTAATTCCTTTAATTACAAAATCATTTTTTATATCGAGTCTAGCTATAGTCCTCATAAACAAATTAAAGATTTTTTATTCCCAATTTTCTAAGAACAAATTTTATAAGCCTTCGAAAAAAGTATTTAATTTCAAGAAATATATCATTTTTATCTAGAGTAAATAAATGACTATATTTTTCATCACTATAATTTTCATCTTCATTCGCAATCTTAAACCAATTTAAAAATAATTTCTCATTTTTTAATATTTGATGACTTCTTTCTTTAAAATGCGAACATAATCTAAATTTTAAGTTGTTCAATTTCCATGATGGATTATTTACATCTTCAAAAGAAAAATTTTTTTTAGACTCTAAATTTTGAAAAAAACTTACAAGTAATTTTTTACTTCTATTTTCTTCAAATTTTTCCTTTTCAAGAAATTTCTTTGAATAGTCTATCGGTTCTTTTAGTTTTTTATGTATATCGCTTATTATTTTTTCGGTTCCTTTTTCTTCATCATATAAATAAGAGTTTGTAGTGTTCAAAAATTTTTTTAAACCAAACTTTAGTTGATTAGAGATAATTACTTTTGTATTCAAATATAAAGACTCTATGAGAACTCTTGGCACTCCCTCCCTGTTAGAGTTTAACATTTGATATTTTGATCTTGCGGTATATTCATATACTTTATCCTCAGGGATTGGAAATAATTCATCTTTTTTAATTACTGGGTCTTGAATTATCAAATTTTCATATTTTTCAGATTTTTTAATATCATTAATTAATTTATCGACATAATTTAAATAATCTTTTTCGATTGAATTTTTTTCTTTATCCCTAAGTGCAAGTAGTACAAATTTATAATTAGGATCTTTGTCTAATAACCCTTTGAATATCTTTAAAGTAATATCTATTTTTTTAATACTTGAAAATCGACTTACAGAAATTATATCTATATCTTTCTTTTCTCTTTGAAAAAGATTTATTTTCTCAGATAAGAAATTCACACATGTTAAGTCGCATATACTCGCTTTAGGAATATTTGATAAAAAATCATCATTTTTTTCTGGCCATAAAAAAAAATTCTGCCAATCTTTATACGGCCATTTTAAAACGTTACTACAATCACCTTGGACATGAACACCGAAAATCCACTCATTATTTTCATATGCCTTGTTTAATATGTTGTTTGCTCTTAATGATTTTATTGGCACTCCTCTTAAGACTTCGTTGTGCGTAAATACTGCTATACCAGGTGAATTTTTTGTTTTATTTTTTAATACTACAGGCATTATTTTAATAATCGTTTTATTACTTCACTTATCATATTTTCATGCATAAAATGAAATGTATTTCCCTCTTCTATATTTTGAGGTGATGAAATTATATTTTCAAGATAGTTTGTAGATATCAAAGTATCTCTTAATACAGCGGAACGAATCCATGGATCAACAAAGCTGTAAAGTAATCGATATATCATTTTCTTATCTAAGGTAGACAATGCAATTGGAAGAGAAATCTTTGGTAAAAAAACTGCTTTAATAATATTTCCAGTATCGATGCCAGAATTCATAAAAAAACTAGTAGCTGAAGGATAACCTGCTAACATTATTGACCATAACAAACAATCAGCCCCACGTATATCAGGTAAATATCCGGGGTGGATATGGATGAAAGAGGAGTTTTTAATGTTGAAAATACTTTCAGGCATTATACCTCCCCCTGTATATAAATACATTTGAGCGTTATGTTGACTTAAGTATGTGAATAACTTTTGATCTTTTAATGAGTCTATTGGTAAAGAGATAACATCATCTGAATAATTTTTTAAAGGCTTCTGCTGCAGGACTCCTAAAAGAGTATTCTGCTCAATTTTCAAAGTCTCACTAAGTTGCTGAAAAACTTCTAGAGATAATTTTTTTTGAGTTCGAAAAAGATATTTGGGCCAATGATGAATTTTTTGATATTGTAACTTTGCAGCATATTTATAACGCAAAAAAGATGGTAAAAATAGACCTACATTTTTTTGAGTTACTAGATCACGTTTTGCAATCAGATTAATTATTCTTCTTGGTTTACAACCTAAAGAATGGAGCATTTCAAGATAGGACCTGGCAATGGGTCCCTCATAAAAAAGAATGTCGATAGGAATTTTTTTGAATTTCTTGTGATTAATTTTGGTAGTATTGGTAATTTTATACTTAGCTAAAGTTTTACTAATAAGACTATTTATAGGAAATTTTTTAAAGATTTTATCCTGAAAATCCTTTAATCGTTCACGCTCAGAGTTCAAAAATTCAGGAAGCTTTACGTGATCAAAGGCTTTCCAACAAATATTTATATATTTAACGGTATTAATCTCAGAGCTATCTTGATCAATATAAATTAGTAATCGCAAATAAAGCAAACACACAAAAATTTGTAAGCCCTCAGGGCCCAATATTTTATCGGTTGATTTATTACCACTAGCATCGTACGACACAAAAAGCTTATTTGATATTTCAAATTTTTTACAAAAAAAATCAATTTCTTTATTTGTCTTATTATCAAAATTTTCAATGTTAATGATATTGATCAAGCGATCAACAGTAGAGTTTTTAGAGACCAATAATTTATCTGAAACTTTTAAAGATTTTACAAAATTATTTATTTTGTCTCTTAAAAATTTAGGTGAGGTCATATACGAATAAATCTTTGTTGAATGAGTTGCCATAAAGTTGCGAAAGTCCAATATAAGACCATTACGGATGGAAATGGATAAAATAATAAAAATATTCCAAAAGTTATAAAATATAAATTAAGTTTCTGCCTTCTAAGTTCTTTTACACTAACAATATGGTTTTGATGAAAAATTGCTGCAAAAAGAGTAAATAAAGTCATTAAAATTGGTAATGGATTTATGCTATTACCTAAAAGTGGTATATAAAATTTAAATTGAAATATAGCATCTGGATAGGCTAGATCTTTAATCCATAAAAAAGAGTGACCAGATATCAGATCAAGTTCTCCTAATACATTGAAAATAGAAATCAAAAAAGGGATTGGAACAATAGTTAAGAACAGTGGTCTTAAGTTATAAAAAGGCGTAACTCCTTTTTCCTTATGTGCTTGCATAAATTTGTTATGTGCTTCTTCACCAGAAAAGTTTGATTTTATATTTTCTAATTTTGTTTCAAGAGAAGCTTGAATGTTGGATACTTTTCTTTGTGAACTAACTAAAAATATATTTATGGGCAGAATAAAAATTTTAAATATTAAAGAGGACAAGATAATCGTTACACCCCACCCAAAAACATGTATCGAATTGAGCCATAGAAAAATCGCCTCTATACCAATACTTAGCAACCTTAATGGTTCCCATAAATGAGCATATTTTAGTTGTTGAAACTTATCTCCATACTTTATTAAATCAGATTTTAGTAAAATTTTAGCTTCAAGAACATTTAAATCATTTTTTTGGTCACTATTTTTATATACCTCAATTGCAAGTTTATCATTTTTGAATGATACATCAGCGTTAATACTGTCAACTATCATCACCTTATAATGACCGATTATTGCTAATGACTGTTGTTTTGTAATTTTATAAAAATCCTTATCATTAAGTTTTCGAACTTCATCATCGCTCACAATATATGCCACAACTCCATTATAGAAAGTCGCTAATCCTGAAAAAGAAAATGAACTTTTAATATCTGTCTTTATTAGGTAATTAATTTCATTTGGGGATGTCTCAAAATTTTTTATCTCCGTTGATGCTAGTTGTGGAAAAAATAAAATTAAAAAAAATACAATAGTAGCTCGTTTTTGATTTTTTAATTTAATTATAGATTTAAAAATATTTATAAATAAAACTGTTAAGAAGATGTTGTTATTCAATGTTTTTTCTTGGTAAAAAAACGTAATTAATTTAAGTGCTATTATAATGTATAAACAATAGTTACAAAAAATTCAAGAATTGAAATAATTCTTTAATTGTTTAGAAATTGATTAAACTTTAAAAATTTATGAGATTAAAAATTAGTACACAATTTATATTAGATTTAAGCATAAGTGGTTTATTTGCTTTATTTAGCATGACAATATTAACTTTTATTATTCCTCTAGGCGTGACTAGGTCCTTTCTAGTGGGAGGCTCTAAAGCAGTAGCAATAGTATTTGTAACTTTAAGCATTTTATTTTTAATTTCTTGGTTTTTTAATAAAGATTTTAAATTAAAAAAAAAAATAGATTTGCCTGAATTCAAAGATTTCTTTCTTTTAGCTTTACCTTTGTCACCTGTGATTAATTATACCTTAATCAATACCGAGTACCTTACCTCAAGTGGATTATTATATCTTTTTGCAACAACATTTAGCTTCATATTATTTTTAAGTTTTATTTTACCAATAATTTTTAGCTACTTTGCATCTATAAATATCCTTATAATTTCAGGATTATCACTATCATTTACAATTCTATCCATGCCAAAAATATATTTTGGTAATTATTTGTTAGGTAATTTATTTTTTACTCAAGGGTTATATCTGGTTATTTCATTTACCTCCTTATATTTGCTTTATCTATTTGATAAAAAACTAACTTATATAACTGTAATTCTTTTTATGATTGCAGGAACGGTTTATAACTTTTCAAATTATTATTTACACAATACATCGATATCTAAAGCTGAGATAAAAAAGTCTGATAAACTTTTAAAATTTATAAATAACGAAAATAATAAAATAATAAGAAAAAAAAATATTTATTTACTTGTATATGAATCGTATGGAAATTTAGAAACCATTAATTATTATGGATTTGACAATTCTGAGCAAGTTGAGTTTTTAGAAAAACTTGGTTTTAAAGTCTACCATGGAATATATTCTAATGCTTCAGCATCAGAGTCCTCTACGGCTAAAATTCTGGATATAAACGGAAAACTTTACCCTTCGCATGACGGACCAAAAACATCATTTTATCGACCTTATCTATCAGGCAATACTTTTGCTACGGATATATTTAAGTATAATGGATATAAAACAATAGGACTATTTCCACATAGTTTCTTTTTTCAGCAACCAATCGGTTGGGACGAATATCAACCAAAAGAAATTACTGGTGATCTAGGAGGTGAAATTTTAACAAAAAGCATTTTTGAAGGTTTTTTTAGACATGATGTGTTCACTGATTATTTTGATTATAATAATTATCTTCAATTCAAAAAAAAATATTTAACCTCAAATAAAAAAGATACCTTATTTTATACAATTAATAAATTACCTGGACACTCTGGTCATTCAACCCGATGTAACGATGATGATAAAAAAATTTATTTCAAAGGTTTGAGGAAAGCTAATGTAGAAATGAAAAATGACGTTTTAAATGTATTAAAAAAAGATCCAAATTCTATTATAGTTCTTGTAGGTGATCATGGACCTTATTTAACAAAAAATTGTTCAGGACTTCAGGACTTATATGACACTAGTGTAATAAATAAATACGATCTTCAAGACAGATATGGGGCATTTTTAAGTATTTATTGGCCTAAAGATATAAAGGGTATTGATTATAATATACAGATGTCTCAAGATATTTTTCCAGCAATATTATCAAAAATTACAAATAATAATAATTTATTTGATGAGTTAAAAGTTGAAAGAAAATTTTTTTGGGATTGGGAGGTCAATTGGACGGTTGGAGGTGTAAATGTTAATGAAGGAGTTATTAAAGGTGGTATAGATAGTGGAAAGCCACTTTTCGATATAAGATCTTATAATTTATCTGATTAATTTTAATGAAATATCGATAGCTTGAAAAAAACGCAAATACTGTTAGATTATTTAAGTTAAGGGGCTACAAATGAAAAAAAAAATATTGCTAACTTTTATACTTTTTACCTTTAGCGTTCAGCCTGCATTTGCCTATCTCGATCCAGGCACGGGTAGTTCAATTTTGAGTATAATTATTGGTTTTTTCGTTGCCATTGGTGTTTTAATAAAAACATTTTGGTATAAAATTAAAAGTTTTTTTGGTTTATCTAAAAATACAAAAAAGACAGATACCGAAAAAAATTTAGAATAATAATTTTTTTTCCAGGTATCAATAATGACAAAAATTAAGAATTATCATAGATGTTTGAAACAAATATTTTCATCCTAGCTGCAGGCAACAATAATATCTCTGAAAAACCTTGTAGTTTATGGTCCTTTGGTAATGGAAAAAGTATTCTTGATTGGCAGATTAATGCTTTTAATGCAGTTATACCTGGTAGCGAAGTTAATATTGCAATTGGATATGATTACCAAAAAATTATAGCCAATAATCCAAATTATATTTTTAAGCATGTTATTGATTGGGAAAAAGGTACTGCACTTCATTCTTTTCTAGGAATAATAAATGATAAATCTAAAAATACTGTTGTAATGTATGGAGACACTGTTTTTCATTCAGAAACTCTTGCAGAATTTTTTGTTAAAGATGACGACGTAGTAATTGCTATAGACAGCATATGGAAAAAACGTTTTATAGGAAGATCAAAAGAAGATATTGAATTGGCAGAAACTTTAAATATTCAGCCGTATGGGGAGGTTGAGTATACAGGTTTAATTAAATTTTCACCTAAAGTGATTAAATGGATTTTACAAAAAAAAGATAGCTTTAACTCGACTAGTAGTTTTGTTGATCTAATTAATGATCTCAAAGGTGCAGGATTTAAAGTTTCAACATTCGATGTAATTGGTAATTGGGCTGAGATGAACGAACCAAGTGATCTTGTTCATTTTATTCTTGGAAGTAAGGCTGAAACACTGCTTCGTATTCAATCAAAATTAACCAAAAGTAAAATTTGTGATCAAATAACTTGCGATTGGCAAAAATGGAAAAATGAAAATAAAAAAGTAATCAAAGAGATACAATCAAAATTTAAAAATCAGTATTTAATTATTCGTTCTAGCTCTATTCAAGAAGATGGTTGGGAAACAGCGCAAGCTGGTGTTTTTAAAAGCATTCAAAATGTTGATTCAAACAACATACAAGATATAAGTGAAGCTATTAAAGAAGTGTTTTCATCTTATACAGACCTATCTTCGAACGTGCAGGTTTTAATACAACCATTTATAACTGATGTAAAAATATCTGGAGTTATATTTACTTGCGATATGACCACTGGAGCACCCTATTATATTGTAAATTATGATGATGTTTCTGGCAAAACAGACACTATTACATCAGGTAATACTGGGAATTTAAAGACTATAATTTTATTTCGTAATGAAGCTACTAATATATTAAATATCGATCCTAGGCTTAAAAAAGTTATAGATGCCTCACAAGAGATTGAGCATTTGTTAGGCTATGATAAATTAGACATAGAGTTCGCAATAGATAAAAATGATCAATGTTTTACATTCCAGATACGACCAATCACTGTGGATCATTCACAATATAAAATTGATTCAAAAAATTTCGTTTCAAATATAAAAAAAGCCCAAGAAAAATTCAATTCATTACAAGAAACGTCTGAACACATTCTAGGAAATTATACGGTTTTTTCAAGGATGACTGATTGGAACCCAGCAGAAATTATTGGAACCAGACCAAATGCAATGGCAATAAATTTGTATTACCACCTGATTACCGAAAAAATTTGGGCTAAGCAACGATCTGAATTTGGATATCGAGATATCTATCCTACTTCATTAGTGCATAACTTTTGTGCACAGCCCTATGTTGATTGTCGCGCTTCTATAAATTCTTTCATTCCAGCAGGTTTAAAAGAAGAATTTGTATCTCGCTTGGTTAATGCATATTTAAACCTGCTAAAAAAAAACCCTCATCTACATGATAAATTAGAATTAGAAATTGTTTTTACGATTTGGACTCCAACATTTGTTGAAGATGCTAAAAAAAGATTCAAGAATGAACATATATCGAAAGATGATCTTAAAGAGCTTGAAAATGCCTTAAAGAAAATAACAGCCAATGCTATTATAAGATTGGATGAGGATATTTCTTCAATAGATATACTATCAAAACGTTTTGATGTCATAGTTGAGTCAAATATTGATCTCGTTGATAAAATTAATAAACTTATTGATGATTGTAAAAAATTTGGGACTTTAGCTTTTGCACATGCCGCCCGTGCTGGTTTCGTAGCTGTAACACTTTTAAAAAGTCTAATTAAGCATGGTACTTTATCAAAAGATCGTATGCTAGAATTTCAAGGGTCTATTTCAACTGTGGCAAGTGATTTTCAATCTGCAATTTCTAAAGGCTTAAGTCTTGATGAGCTTATTAAAAAATTTGGTCACTTAAGACCTGGAACTTATGATGTGAATCAATATGCTTATTGGGAAAAACCAGATTTTTATTTCATCAGCAACAAACAAAATAACAAAACCCAAGAAGCTAACAACGCTAATTTTGTTTTTAAAAAAGAAGAGCTCCAAGGATTTAAGGATATTTTGAACAAACTCTCAATTGAAATTGAAGTTCATGACTTTATTAAATATTTGAAAAAGGCTATACAAGCACGTGAAAGCACTAAGTTTGATTTTACGCGAAATCTAAGTGTCGCTTTGGATCTTATGATTAAATATGGAATTGAGGAATTGGGATTATCTAGAGAAGACGTGGGATACCTTACATTTGATGATTTTCAGAATATTAAAAAAAAACAGTTAAGCAAAAAAGCAATAGTATCAGTTGTAAAACTTAGAAAAATTGATTTTTCAGAAAAACATCTTGCAAAATTACCTAGTTTTATATTTGATGAAAAAGATTTTTTTGGATATGAACAAGGAAAATCAGAAGCAAATTATGTTACCATATTAAACGTAGTTGCAGATCTTTCATTTATCAAATCAGATCATGCTGATAATATTAAAGGAAAAATTGTAGCAATTCCGAATGCTGACCCCGGGTTTGATTGGATCTTTTCTCATAATATTGCAGGATTGGTAACACAATATGGTGGAGCAAATTCACATATGGCTATTCGTTGTGCTGAACTTGGTATTCCAGCGGCTATAGGAATTGGGGATAAGCTTTATGAGAGTCTTTATGAGGGACGCCTAATGATTGATTGCAAGAAGGGACAATTAAAATATGTTTAAAAAACGAATTGGTATCACCCAAAGAGTTATGAAGCACCCAAAATATAACGAATTTATGGATTGCCTGGATATAAATTGGATGAAACTTTTAACAAAGTTAGAGATTTTACCAATACCTCTTCCTTTAATATCAGATAATTCTGCTTATGAAATATGGAAATTACTAAAACTTGATGGTTTAATACTCAGCGGAGGAAATACCCTATCAGATTATGCTGATATGAATGATAAAACAGAAATTATAAGTATAGAAAGAGATAATTATGAAAAGGCTTTACTTGAAGTAGCTTTATCAACTCATACTCCGGTTTTAGGCGTTTGTAGAGGTTTGCAACTTATAAATGTGTTTTACCAAGGACAATTAAAAAAAATAAAAGGTCACGCTGGAACTAAACATGCTCTCGTTCAGGAAGATTCTGCTAGAGACTTTGAAATTCCATCAGAAGTTAATAGTTTTCATAACTATGCAGTTCCACGAAAATACCTAGGAAAGGGTCTTATATCGCTTGCCCATGATGCTGATGATAATATTGAAGCCTTTTACCATCCAAAAGATGGAGTTCTTGGGATTATGTGGCACCCTGAACGCTCAGCTATACCCCTAGATAGTGACTGCAAATTAATCAAAGATCATTTTGGAATATGAGCAGTTGTTTAATACTTGCGGCTGGTGAAGGCACAAGATTACGACCTTTAACAAATAATTATCCTAAAGGATTGGTCTCTTTATTGGGTGAGTCCTTAATATCTCATCAAATTAAAATTTTGAAAGCGTTAAACATTAAAAATATTGCAATTGTTACAGGATATAAAGCTGAAAAATTTAATTTTCTGAACTGTGAAACTTTCCATAATGAATTTTATGAAAATACTAATATGGTTGAAAGCTTATTTGTGGCTCGTTCATTTCTTAAGCAAGCAAAAGGGGATATTATAATCTCGTATGGGGATATTGTGTATGAAAAAAAAAATCTTGAGACTCTTTTAAGAGCTAATGGAGATATTGTTGTTATGGTAGATGATGGATGGCTAGATCTATGGACGGTAAGGAATGAAAACCCATTAAATGATGCAGAAACATTAAAATATGGTGATAAAGGTCAAATTATAGAATTAGGAAAAAAACCTAAATCTCTATCTGAAATTAAGGGTCAATATACTGGTCTAATAAAAATTTCACATCATAAAATCATTGAATTTTTAACTTTTTATGATCAGCTTAATCGCTATATTTTATATGAAGGTCGTGCCTTTAAAAAAATGTTCATGACAACTCTTTTGCAGCTTTTGATTGATGCTGGTTGGACAATAATGCCGGCTCGTGTAAATCATGGTTGGTTAGAAGTTGATACAGTTGAGGATTTAAAGCTTTATGAAAAATTGTCAGCTGAAGGAAAGTTAGATAATTTTTGGAAGGTGCATGGTTAAAATATTACAGGGAATTAAAGCAATCTCTGGAGTAATTGGATTTTATTCTTTAAAGAAAGAACAGCGCCAAGTTACTTTTTATAGTGAGGGAAAAAGTTATTGGCCGCATCTTCAGGGCTTATTAAAAGCTACCCTAAAAAAAACTGGTTTTTCTGTTTGTTATATTAGCTCCTCACTTGAAGATCCAGGACTCTTCATGAAACACCCAAAATTAAATACTTTTTTTATAGGTATGGCATCAGTCAGAGATTATTTTTTTAAAAATGTAGGAACGGACGTTATGGTAATGACGATGCCTGATTTACATAAGTATCAAATTAAGCGTTCAAAACATAATGTGCACTATATTTATGTTCAGCATTCACTTGTAAGTCTGCATCATATATACAGGCACGGTGCTTTTGATCACTATGACACTATCTGTGCTGCTGGACCTCATCATGTTGAGGAAATAAGAGCTATAGAAGCAAAATATGATCTTCCAAAAAAAAAAGTGTCTAAAATTGGTTACTCTCGGCTAGATTATTTAATTAAAAATTTAAACACAAAACAAAGTTTGGTTAATTTAAAAGAGAAAACAAATAAAATAATTTTGATTGCTCCGTCGTGGGGATCAAGAGGAATTATTGAATCAGGATTAGGTAAAAATCTCACAGATCAATTATTAAACTTAGGTCATCAAGTGATATTACGTCCACATCCCCAAACCATAAAATTTTCAAAAGAGAAAATTGAAGAAATTAAAAATAAACATAAAAATAATCTAAGTTTTAATTATGAAGGAAGCGTTTCAGGTCAGGAAAGTTTGTTTCAATCTGATATTATGATAAGTGATTGGTCAGGGGTAGCACTTGAGTATGCGTTCGCCTTTAATAAACCAATAATTTTTTGTGATTTACCAAAAAAAATTAATAATCCTAATCATCACGATATTAAAATTGAACCAATTGAGATATCAATACGTGAAAAAATTGGAGTTGTTTGGGATGGTATATCTCCTCTTCATAAAATGATTGGGCTATGCTCACAAAAAAAAAACAATATTGAAACTATAAGAAGTAAGTATTGTTATAATGTAGGCAAAAGTGATGATGAATTTGTTAAAATTCTATCAGAAACTTTATCAATAAATAAACTTTAAGTAATTAAAAGTTAAATTTTTTATATCTTTTAACAAAAATTTTTTTCAGTGCATAAATCAAGCCAATTGAGCTATTAGTACTGGTCAGCTACATGCGTTACCGCACTTCCACACCCAGCCTATCAACGT
>MDTB01129188.1_pt1 | contig 55378 bp, 51 predicted proteins | sample 811161 | NCBI WGS metagenome assembly MDTB01 (sample SAMN05326650, study PRJNA326480) | marine metagenome | isolation source: seawater | place: Mediterranean Sea | collected 2009 | reverse complement strand
TGGCGGAGGGAGCGGGATTCGAACCCGCGATACGGTCTCCCGCATACACGCTTTCCAAGCGTGCGCCTTCAGCCACTCGGCCACCCCTCCTTGCGAGCGTGAAAGCTAACTGACCTGCCCTGTTGGGGCAATCATTTCTAGCGCTCAAGTGGATACCAAATTCGTGTAAATAAATTTTGAATTCTGTTATCGCGTTTTCTCAATTGCAATCGCAGATTGTATCCACGCCTTGATGGTCTTATGAGATTTTTTAATAAAAAAGCCGTTATCCTTGGGTTTTTTTCAATAGCTCTTGCGCACTGATCCGTGTCGTATTAATCGGTTTAATGGTGTTGAGCTAGTGATTAGTTGACAGATATAATTGATATCAATTTCTTAGAAGCGCTACAGATCCCTAACCATATTAATGGTTGTTCGATTAACTGGCACGTTAATTTAGTAGTCCTAATCACTAGTTTTAAGCGCAGCAAGAAAAGCTGTTTGCGGTATTTCTACATTGCCAAATTGGCGCATTCGTTTCTTACCTCTTTTTTGCTTTTCTAATAATTTCTTCTTCCTAGTTATGTCGCCGCCATAGCATTTTGCCGTTACGTCTTTGCGCATAGCACCCACGGTGGCGCGCGCGATGATCTTGCCACCAATTGCGGCTTGAATAGCAATTTTAAACAGTTGGCGTGGAATTAAACCTTTAAGTTTTTCACAAATTATGCGTCCACGTGGCTCCGCGTGTTTTTCATGTACTATGAACGACAATGCTTCGACTGGCTCTTCGTTAACTAAAATAGATACTTTCACCAGTTCGCTGGACGTGTAATCCTCGAGTTCATAGTCAAAGCTGGCATAACCGCGTGATATAGACTTTAGTCGGTCGTAAAAATCAAAGACCACTTCGTTAAGTGGTAGCCGGTAAACTGCCATTGCGCGATGTCCTACGTAGGTCAATTCTGTCTGTTTGCCACGACGTTCCTCACAAAGTTGTAGAACGGCACCTAAAAACTCATCGGGAACCATCACAGTCGCTTTAATCCAAGGCTCCTCAATGTATTCAATTTCGGTCGGATCAGGCATATCCACAGGATTGTGAAGCTCCCTCCTATCTCCGGAGCGCATGTGGATTCTATAAATCACACTTGGCGCTGTAGTGATTAAGTCCAGATCAAATTCTCGCTCAAGACGCTCCTGAATAATCTCAAGGTGTAACAAACCAAGAAAACCGCAGCGAAAACCTAGTCCCAATGCTGCTGAACTCTCTGCTTCATAGTGAAAGCTAGCATCATTAAGGTGCAGTTTTTCTAAGCTGTCTCTCAGGTCGTCATACTGTCCAGTGTCAGTTGGAAACAAACCGCAGAACACGACCGGAACGGAGGGTTTAAATCCCGCTAGCGGTGTCCTAGCGGGACGCTTTTCCTCAGTAATAGTATCACCTACGGATGTGTCGGCAACGTTTTTAATTGCGGCAGTAACGAAGCCCATCTCCCCGGGGTTCAATTGTTCGACTATCATTTTTTTTGGGGTAAAATACCCTACCCGCTCTATCTGATAGACCGCGCCCGTGGCCATCATTCTAACTTTCATGCCCTTTCTCAAAATGCCGTCCCTAACGCGAACTAAAATCATGACGCCCAGATAGGGGTCGTACCAGCTATCCACTAAAAGGGCTTTTAACTCCGCATTCGCATTCCCCGTGGGGGCGGGCAAGCTTTCTACCAGCCTTTGTAGGACAGCGTTGACGCCTCGACCAGTCTTGGCTGATATCTGCATCGCGCCATCTGTGTCGATGCCAACAACCTCTTCAATTTGTTGTTTTATCCGATCAGGCTCTGCTGCAGGCAAGTCGATTTTGTTGAGTACGGGTACAATTTCATGATCATTATCGATGGCTAAATATACATTAGCCAAGGTCTGTGCTTCGACCCCTTGGGTTGCGTCGACAACCAGCAACGAGCCCTCGCAAGCTGCCAAAGATCGGCTAACCTCATAGGTAAAGTCGACATGACCGGGTGTATCCATGAGATTTAAAATATAGATTTCACCGTCAGCGGCTTTAAACTCTAGCCGAACCGTTTGTGCCTTTATAGTGATGCCGCGTTCGCGCTCGATTTCCATAGAATCAAGCACCTGTTGCTTCATCTCGCGTTCGGTTAACCCACCACAAGTTTGAATCATACGGTCAGCTAGCGTTGACTTCCCGTGATCGATATGAGCGATTATCGCGAAATTACGGATGCGACAAAGGTCAGTTTTTTTATCAGTATTCATACTTGGACCGTTTATCACTCGGGGGCCGAAGTCTCAACAAGGTTTGTAGAAATTTAGCGCTGAGACCATCTCTAATAACTCTTTCCACACTCAATATCGGACCAAGAAAAAATTGTGGGTGTTGCCAAGACAGATAATAGTTTTTGGCATGATGCCAAATATACCCAAGGCATTAATGGTAAAAGATTTAAGGGTGAGGGTAAGTAAAAGAGACGAAACAACTAGCATCAATTTTACCCAAGGTTAATATAAATAGCCCTCTCACGGGTATAAAACCATAGTACATAAAGATTTAACTTTGTTTATTTAGAGAGGCGCAGTAGGTAAAAATTTAGAGTTCTATTCCAAGGCTTTGTGCCCAAACACGATCGAAATAGGAATAAAAGCCGAGTGTCTGATAATCTTCTGTGCGGTTATAAGTAGCCTTTGGTAGCTGATATTGCGAGGAACAGATGATAATATCGAGGTACATTTAAGTTGTGATTGGACCCGTTAGTCTATCGAGTTTTTGGCGGCGGGCCTCTTGACCAGCGCGATATTCTTTTGCGCTGAACTGGTACCCGCAAACCATACAGTGGACGGGGCCAAACGGCTCCTGATCGGGGTTAAAGTTGCCTGGCATTGTATTTTGGCTCTCACCACAATTCGGGCATTCTACGGGGCATAATTCTGCGCTCACTTCTGACTGCTCCTGCAAACTGACTTCTACTTATTATCTTATATCTGATGTTACGGTTTTTGGATAGTCAATTGGAGGTTTTGGTAAAGTGATTACCATTTGATTGGCTTGTTCAGCCCAATCAGCGAAAATAAACCCTATGAAACATTGGATACGTGTTGGTCTGGGTGCTGCGGGAGCCATGTTTGTTGCCATGGGGCTTGGTCGGTTCTCCTTCACTGCAATGGTGCCGGCATTGATTGAAACCGGGCATTTAACAGCCAATGAGGCGGGTTGGATAGGGGGCGCCAATCTGACGGGGTTCCTTTTAGGGGCTTATCTGTCTGAAAAAATTCGCGAGCGCTGGTTCATGCTGCAAATTTTGCGGGTTTGTATTATAATTTCTATTATTGCGTTATTGGCCTCTGCTGTCTCTTTGGGGGCTTTGTGGTTGGGGTTATGTCGCGGTGTCCTTGGCGTGACGGCAGGCTTGATAATGGTTCAAGGTTTGTCTTTGGTAACTGCCAAGGTTTCTGAACATCAGAGGCCAGTAGCAGTCGCAATGATGTTTTCAGGTGTTGGGCTCGGGATATTTTTATCTGGTCATATAATTCCAGACTTGCTGAATTTTAATATCACTTGGGCGTGGCTAGGCATAGGTGTCATAGCGATAATTGGTAGTGCGGTGGCTTTTTGGGGTTGTTACTGCATCGAGCCTTCAAAAACGCAAATCGTTCAAGCCATCGGCCTGAGAAAATTATTTCGTCAGGACTCGGTCTGGATTGGACTTGGAGCAAGTTATTTCTTGTTCTCGTTTGGTTTAACGCCACACACCCTTTATTGGGTAGACTTTTTGGTACGAAGCGTTTCTATCAGCATAGAGGCTGGCGGCCGCCACTGGGGCTTTGTTGGTATTTTCGCCTTCATTGGACCTTGGGCAGCCGTGTGGCTAGCATATCGCACTAATACTCATTATGCGCTGGTAATTACTTTTGTTATTTTGGGGATAGGCATTGCAATACCCGGGTTTGCGACATCACCCATGGTGTTATGGGTATCGACCATAATTTTTGGAGCCCAGCCGGGGTTGACGACGGTTGCTGGCGCAAGAGTACGCGATTTAGCGACAGCTGAGACAATGCCATCGGTAATTAGGGCTATGATAATAATGAGCGCCATCGGCGCGGCTGCGGGCGGAATAATTTTTCCAGCACTTTTCGCTATCTCAGAACAATATTCTATATTATTTTTCCTCGCTGGAGGCGCAATGCTTGTAGCTGCAATTTGCAGCTTACTTGCTCGTCGCTAGTTTAACATACTTTGAGCCCGAGTCTAAATGGGTGGGGGGGCTATGCCATTTTGTCGGCATGCTGCGACCAAAGTATTGCGTAGCAGGCAGGCAATAGTCATCGGGCCGACACCACCCGGAACTGGCGTGATTGCACCGGCTTTTCCCGCGGCATCGGTAAATTGCACGTCACCAACTAATTTAGTCTTAGGCGAGCCATCCTCCTTTAATCCCCTCTCTGGCGCTTCTACCCGATTTATCCCAACATCAATCACGGTCGCCCCCGGCTTAATCCACTCGCCCTTCACCATTTCAGGGCGTCCGACAGCGGCAATAACAATATCTGCATCGCGACATAGATCGGCAAGATTTACAGTTCTAGAATGTGCAATTGTGACTGTGCAACTCTCTGCGATTAAAAGTGCTGCCATCGGTTTGCCAACAATATTGGAGCGACCGATCACTACAGCGCTCTTTCCGCTGAGATCACCAAGTCTATCTTTGAGCATTAGAATGCATCCGAGGGGCGTGCAGGGTACCAAGGCGTCACTGCCCGTCCATAGTCTTCCAACATTAGTAACATGGAAACCATCGACATCTTTATTAGGATTGATTGCAGCTAAAACTTTGTTCTCGTCTATTTGGTGAGGTAATGGCAACTGAACGAGGATCCCATTGACGGATGGATCGTCGTTCATCTTGTTAACGAGGTCAAGGATATCTGCCTCTGGAGTGTCTGCTGCCAACCTATGTTCTGACGACACCATTCCAGCCTCCTTGGTCTGCTCACCTTTATTACGCACATAAACGGCACTTGCTGGATCATTACCAACCAGTACAACGGACAAGCCAGGAGTTATGTCGTGATCTTTTTTCAAACGCACAACCTCGGCGGCTACCTTTCTACGAAGACCCGCGGCAAATGCTTTTCCATCAATGATATTGTCAACTGTCATGGTTGTGGGCCTCTCAATTTGCATGTTTGATGTTTATAGTCCCAAGATCGTAATCGGCGGATTAGACGCTTAGATTAAGATCTCTGCTTATACTTTGATTGTGAATACTTTGTATCTGTCCTTCGCAGAGGGGATCAAGGTCATAATTTCAATTTAGATAACAGAGCTTTTAAACCGGGACTATTTCATAGCGAGTAGGAGCGGGAATTGTTTTGTTGGCCGGGTTTTTGAAAGAATGATTATCTCCTACTTATTCGTGATCTTAGGCTTTAAATGTTTGAACGATCTGTAAATTTGATCAACATTTCTTAAATGAGTTGAACATATAGGTTTTCAATTACGCCGCGCAAGAATATGAGGCCAAGTATTAATACTAACGGAGACAAATCCAAGCTGCCAAGGTTTGGCAATGCCCGTCGAATAGGTCCTTGGATTGGTTCTGTCATGCGGACAACGAAATCACCGACCATATAAACAAATTTGTTAGACCTATTGACAACTTCAAAGGCTGCAAGCCAACTGAGAATAACCCCAATAATTATAACCCACATATACAAATCAATAGCGATTAATAATACCTGAAATAAGGGGCCGATGATGACATTCATAAATAAAGCCTTTTTTGGAGGGGTTTTGAAAATACACACACACTATATACCGTAGCTGTCGCTGCTGGTCGGCGCAAGGGTGACGGGGTTTTAAAGCGCAGTAAATACGCGGAGTTCCCACCATTTGTGGTGAACTTGACAACCGTAGACTTCGCTCTCATCATGACGTCAATTATGATCAAATAGGGTTCATTAAGGGTGCCCTGTCCGGTGCCCAGAGCGGGGCCGTAGCTCAGATGGGAGAGCGTCGCGTTCGCAATGCGAAGGTCAGGGGTTCGATTCCCCTCGGCTCCACCAAGACCTGCTTGTAGTTCTTTAGATAAAATATAAACCTCTTTTATCATGCTGGCTGTTTAAGTATGTCCCCTCGGTACACTGGTTCCCATCGTAAACATGGTTTTGTTATAACGCAGAGAGATGTATCGTATTTGATGCTCTGCAAAATATAGGTTGATGAAGCAACTGCTACACTAGGGTATTACGCTGTGTTATTGGGCCAGCTGGAGCTAATGGGGCCTTGGCATAAGCAGCCTTTCTCTAAAACTTCATAATTTTTTCTAATCTAGTGGGGTGAGTGTAAACGGGTAATTGAGTTCCAGATCCAAAAATTAGGCGTACAACCTCTCAAAACCCTGTCGTGAATTTCCAAGTTTAACTCATGAATCTAATTGTGCAGATCATGGATTCTAGGCTAATGCCTAATTGAAACCTTACTAGCCTGAAAACCTGAGTTTGAGGGTGTTTGAAAAAAGTCAGCTCTGTTTTTTTCGTTTATGGTTATAAGAATACCTACCAGCAGTAGCTCGGCAATTTGAGTTTTGCGCGTGCCGCCTTTGACTCTATTTTTATATATTTACCATGCGAAAACCGTGGGCAATCTAGGGCTAAACCGGCTTTGATTACCGCCGCGCCGATGTCACTTCCCCCAAAATAGCAAATGCCAACAAACCTATCATAGGTCTTGTGCCCATTGAGGTTGCAACGAATTCGCTTTCCCTTAACTAGATTGATCATGAATACCTTGGACTGAAGCCCAAATGGCTCATTTAACTCTGGTGCAGAAATACCTCTTAGACGAATAGGAATTGGGCCCACTTTGATTGTGTCGCCATCGCGAACTTCAGTTACATAGCCGGTCAGGGTGGTTGGTTTAGCAAATACCTGTATTGGGCCACACAAGTTGGCAAGAGTGATGATAACTGCAATTCTAAATAATCGAGTCATTTTTCGGGTGGGAGTATTTCTTGAATGCAAATTTCTTTGACGAGATGGCCTCTCCCGATATCTTCTAAATGGGCTCTTTTTTGGTCATTGGGAATGTGGGCCCCAATTCCATTTACCATAACTAAGACCACCGTTGGATCACTCATATCGAGCCAATAGCTCCGTCTGACGAGCCGATTGTTAGCGTCCCTAATAAATGGATCTTCGGAATTGTTATCAAGGGCAGGTGTGTAAAACTGAGACATCTTTGGTGACTTTCCTTTTATTAATCATCCTACGGTAAATTTAAAAAAATACACTTGATTACAGTCTTGCTTTAACCTCCGGGATCAATCGTGTATTAGATAGCATGAGGTAGGGAATGATGCGCAATCAAAAAAACTTAACGGCGAATGAAAAAACGATCTTGAAGCATTTGCACGATAATGGCCGCGCGTTGAAAGCTTACGAAATTCTTGATCTCGTGCGTTCAGAGGGTATTCGGGCGCCTTCTCAAGTATATCGTGCACTGGATAGTCTTGTCTCCAATGGCTTTGTTCATCGGCTTGAGAGCTTAAGTGCGTTTATCGCTTGCGCACACGATCATGGTAAAAAGCAGGATACGATGGGGATGGAGGATGCAGTGGCTTTTGCGATTTGCCAGAATTGCGGGACCGTTGAAGAATATGACTTGCCTGGAGAATTTAAAGCGTTACGGATAGCGTGTAAAAAAAATAAATTCTCTGCGAGTCATATGACGGTTGAGATTTCCGGTTGTTGCTTGCGATGCGAGACTCAAGCGCTTGAGGTTTAAGAGCAAGCTTCATTAACGCGAACACAATCACCATTTTGAAAAGTCGACTTATTTTGAAAAGTCGACTTGTGGCCAAGCGCCGTCTGCAACTCCTCGACAAAAATAAAAACTGGTTTATTTCTTTGATTATTGGAAGAGCTTCTAAGCGATAATCGTCCCAGTTGAGGTGAAGTTCAATACGAATAAATCAGGTGTCGCTTGTTAGGCCGGGATAGACAAGGCATGGTATATTTCTAATTGATTTTGCCTAATGAGTGTTAACTCGGAGATTCAATTCATGAATTTTGCCCCTAATTCTGCTGAGGCGCGAGATATTGCCTATCATCTTCATGGTCAAACTAACATAAAGGTGCATGAAGAGCAGGGCCCAATGATCATTGAACGCGGAAACGGAGTGCGTGTGTACGATGAAGCTGGCGCAGAATATATTGAGGGACTCGCAGGGCTTTGGTCTGTCTCTCTAGGCTTCAATGAGCCGCGATTGGTTGAGGCTGCTAAGCGGCAAATGGAAAAACTTCCATATTACCATACTTTTGCTCATAAAGCCTCTTCGCCTGCAATTGATTTGGCTGAAAAGTTAATCAGTTTAGCTCCCGTAAGAATGTCGAAGGTTATTTTTCAAAACTCTGGTTCAGAAGCGGTTGATACGGCCGTGAAGTTTGTTTGGTATTATCATAATGCGATAGGTAAGCCAGACAAAAAAAAGATTATCGCGAGAAAAAATGCTTACCATGGCTCTGGAATAGCGTCGGCAAGCTTAACCGGTTTGGAACGCATGCATCAAGCATTCGATTTGCCAATAACGGATAGGGTTCTTCGAGCGGATTGTCCGCATTTTTATAAATGTGGGTTAGATGGGGAAACAGAGGAAGAATTTGCAACCCGCTGCGCTGCAAATCTTGAAAAATTAATTCAAGACGAAGGAGCAGAGAATGTTGCGGCTTTTATTGCTGAGCCCATTATGGGCGCGGGCGGTGTAATTGTGCCTGCGGTGACTTATTTTGAAAAGATTCAGGTCGTGCTTAAAAAGTATGACATTCTTCTAATTGCTGATGAGGTGATCTGTGGCTTTGGGCGCACAGGTAATATGTGGGGGAGTCAAACTTTCAACCTTAAACCTGATATGATCACATCTGCTAAGGCGTTATCGTCTTCATACTTACCTATATCGGCTTTATTTATTAATGAAAAAATTTATCAAGCCTTTAGAAAAAAAAGTAGTGAGGCTGGTGTTTTTGGCCATGGCTACACTTATGCCGGCCATCCTGTATCAGCAGCAGTTGCGCTCGAGACCCTGAAGATCTATGAGGAGCGTGATATCGTGGGCCATGTTCGCAGGATTGCTCCTGTATTGCAGACGGGCCTTCGACAATTTTTAGATCATGATCTTGTTGGAGAGGTGCGAGGGGTCGGCCTGATCAGTGGCGTTGAACTTATGGCTAATCGTGACCAAGCTGTCTCGTTTAAGGCCAGTGATCAAGTTGGTCCAACAACGCAAACCTTGGCCCAAAAGCATGGGCTGATAATACGCGCAATGGGAGATACTATAGCCTTTTGTCCTCCCTTGGTGATCAATGAGGATGATATTTGTGAACTGCTCCAGAGATTTGGTAAAACCCTTGACGCCGTGCGTGACTGGGCCCATCGCCAAAGTTTGATCTAGGCTCTGCGCTCTTTGCCAAGTCTCAGACGATAGAAGAATGGGCTCGGTTATGAAAAATAAAATGTTTCATAATAATGCCTTAGTTGGCTTTTTGGACAGGCTTGACAGCCTCCAATTATCGACCAAATTAATCGTTGAGGGCGCGGTGCCGATCTGGTCGTGACCCATGTCTTGTCCGTTAAGAGAGACTAACGGCACTCGCTCAGATTAAGAGGGAAATGTCTATGTCTAGAATGCCTGTATTCAATAGCCCACTATTACTTGGTTTTGACCATTTGGAGCGCATGTTAGATCGGGCATCGCGTGCCTCGGTCGAGGGGTACCCGCCCTATAACATTGAACAGATTGGCGAGAACGGCCTGAGAATCACACTCGCGGTTGCTGGGTTCTCCATGGATGCCCTTGGTGTTACCATTGAAGATAATCAATTAATCATTCGCGGAAAGCAGGATGATTGCAGTTCTGAGCGTTTGTTCATTCATAGGGGAATTGCAACGCGTCAATTTCAGCGGGCTTTTGTGCTTGCTGAGGGCATCGAAGTAATTGGTGCCACTATGGACGGTGGGCTTTTGAACGTCGATTTAGAACGCATTACTCCCGAGCCAGAGATACGTACGATAAATATCAAGGATGAGGGGCGGGGAAAGTCATCGGCCAAGAGAATAGATGTAGAGCCACATTAGGATGGTTTGAAATATAAGCAGGTAACTTCGGGCGATTTGCTCCATCATTACATGCCGAAGTGATCATTAATTAACTCAGAGATACGATTGTAAATGGGGCTAGTCAGTTTCAAATTGGGAATCAAAATAAGTACAACAGCAATTAATCGCGTGTGGGGATAGTTTTCAGCAGAACCCTGTCCCAACTAGCCATTACGCCTCGTGTGTGGGGCCTTATTCTGCGATTATGTGGTGGGGACAAAATATAATCCCCCATGCTTAAAACCTTCTCTGATTTTTTTAAGCTGCTTCAATTTCCATCTTGTCTGTCAATATTGCAAAGAGCGCATCCTCGGTATCTGTGCCACGTAATTTCTTACAAATTGTATTATCTCGCAGCACGCGGGATACTCGTGCTAAGGCTTTTAGGTGGTCGGCTCCAGCTGACTCTGGCGCTAGTATGAGAAAGATTAGGTCAACAGGGTGCTCGTCAATAGCTTGAAAATCTACTGGTTGTTCGAGCCGCGCAAATAGGCCATGCAGACCATCCAAGGCTTGTAATTTTGCATGCGGAATAGCAATGCCATTGCCCACGCCCGTAGTGCCAAGACGTTCACGCTCCATGAGTACATCAAAAATCGCACGCTCGTGCTCCCCTGTTAGATCGGCGGCGCGGCGTGATAATGCCTGAAGAACCTGTTTTTTGCTGGTTGCATGCAAATTAGCTATGATTGTGTCTGAGGAGATGAGATCAGAGATCTCCATACTTCAATCCTAACTTACCGAGTTAATATAAGCCATGGGTGTATGAGGCCTTGGATCGCATTTGGTCAATGCGTAAAAAATCTGACGGGGTAAATAGCGCAAGAAAAGACGGGATTTCGCTATCATTGTTTTTAAACTTTGACATCGGCATCTCAGAAAAATCTACCTTCTCCCTCAATTAGTTCCATTTACAGAAATTACTCTGCTTCCATCTGAGTCTTGCGCAGCCCTCGAATGCCCTTCAAAGGCCCGCTGATGGTTTTTTGACAAACGAGGTGTGGCTATATCTTTGCAGCTCGGAGACGCCACTTCCATGTAAACAATCTGAGATAATGTGGAGCTGAAAGAGCTATTAAGCTGTGTTTGGAACATTTCTTACTGCTTATCTCCTCTCATTAGACACTCATGTTTAACTTGAATATCCATAGAATAAAAGGTCCGTTTTTTGTACCATTCGGTGGGGGTTTTTCGGATCAGTTTCAATAAAATAGTTGGCCAAATTCCCGATTTTAAGAGATTACGTGCGGCTCAAATGTCAAAGCTAGGAGGTCGGGACTTTAGGTCTCGCTGTATGTCAAGTCAACACTCCCCAGTAACAAGTTACGATACTTTGGCTTGGTGCATTAAATATTGCGTTTATTGCATTATAAAGCTCTGTCTCGCCTCCGTTGAACAGATGATGGAATTCTTAGAGATTCCCTGTATTTAGCGACTGTTCTTCTCGCAATATCGACACCGTCGGCTCGGAGTAAGGCAACTAATTTATCATCTGATAAAATTTTCCCGGTCTTTTCGTCATCTATGAGGTTCTTAATTCGATGCCTAACTGCTTCTGCTGAATGAGGCTCGCCCCCTTTGGTCGATCCAATCGCCGGCGTAAAAAAATACTTGAGCTCAAATATTCCTCGCGGAGTGGCTATGAACTTATTAGATGTTACCCTGCTAACCGTGCTTTCATGCATCTCGATCTCGTCCGCGATATCTCTTAGCACGAGTGGCTTGAGGAATTGGATGCCATGGGTAAAAAACTTTTCTTGTTGCTTGATCAATTCCGTCGCCACTTTCAATATTGTTGTCGCCCGTTGGTGAAGTGCCTTTACGAGCCAATTAGCTGATTGATACTGTTCACTAATATATTGCTTATCTTTATCACTTTGTGCTTTCTTCCGTATCTCGGCGTAATATTGATTATTTACAAGAACTCTAGGAAGGCTCTGCGTATTTAACTCAATAATCCATTTACCGTTGGGTGCCGAATGCATCAAAACGTCCGGCGTAATTGGTTGAGCGACATCAATTTCAAATCCCGCGGCAGGTCGAGGGTTCAACAGTCGGATTTCAGAAATCATATCAGCAACGTCCTCGTCGTCGCAGTCGCAAATCGCAGCAAGCCCTTTTAAGTCTCGCTTTGCAAGCATATCAATATTTTTGAGAAATATTGTCATGCATGGATCTAATCTATCTTTCTCACGCAGTTGAAGCGCCAAGCATTCCCCCACATTACGCGCGAATATTCCTGTTGGGTCAAAAGTTTGCAGGCGTGTTAAAACTTTTTCCAATACTTCATCGTCGCATCCTAGCGTGCCGGTCAGCGATTCATAGTCCTTGGATAGATAACCAGCTTTATCTAAGTGATCAATCAAATGGAGTCCTATAAGTCGGTCATCAGACTTGGAGAATTCGAGAGCTAATTGCTCCATGAGGTGTTGCCGCAGCGAGACAGTATTACCAATGGTTTCCTCAAGGCTATTTTCATGGGCCCTAAGGTTACTTGCATTAATATTATGGTTAGTTTCTAAAAAAGATGAATGATTCCAATCAGAATCTGAGGGGGATTGGCTGTTGGGGCGCTCGTAATCTTTATGGGAATAAAGATTGTCGTAATCCGTATCAAATCCCATGTCTCGATCTATTATAGCTTCGGCTGGTTGGTCGAAGTCAATTTCATTAAGGTTTTCAGGTGGGGGGTCCCCCTCAGCGGTCAGATCATCTGGATGGCTGTCTAAAGGGTCATCGATAGACTCATCACGGGCAATCTCCTCACGTTCAAGAATTGGATTCTCCTGTAATTCTTGCTCTACAACTGAGATTAATTCCATATTGGAGAGCTGCAGCAGTTTTATAGCTTGCTGCAGCTGAGGGGTCATGACAAGCGCCTGACCCTGGCGCTGTTCAAGACGAGGTGTTAACGCCATTGCAATAACTTAAAGACTAAACCGGTCGCCCAAGTACACACGGCGAACATCCTCATTGCCCACAATATCCCTCGGTGCGCCCTCCATAAGCATCATGCCGTCATGAATGATATAAGCCCGATCAATTACGTCGAGGGTTTCCCGGACGTTATGGTCGGTTATCAATACACCAATTCCCCGATCTTTTAAATGCGCGACAAGGTCCCGGATATCGCCAACTGCAATTGGATCAATGCCGGCGAAGGGCTCGTCTAATAAAACAAAATGAGGATTAGAGGCTAAGGAGCGAGCGATCTCTACTCTTCGTCGCTCGCCGCCTGAAAGTGCGAGAGCTGGGGTTCGCCTTAAATGCGTGATAGAAAATTCTGCGAGTAAGGCTTCAAGAATCGCTTCCCGACGTTCTTGAGAATTCTCCACAACCTCAAGTACGGCACGAATATTATTTTCAACGGTAAGCCCACGAAAAATTGATGCTTCTTGGGGGAGATATCCAATACCTAATCTTGCCCTTCTATACATCGGCAGAGCCGTAATATCAGACCCGTCCAGAACAACCCCGCCATGATCGGGTTGAATTAAGCCCGTGATAATGTAGAAACATGTCGTCTTACCCGCGCCGTTTGGTCCCAAAAGCCCTACTACTTCGCCTCGTTGTAGCTCGAGGCTTATGCCTCGAACTACGGGGCGTTTTTTAAAACGTTTACCGATATTTTTAGCGATTAGGCCACGATTATCAGTAACGAGACGAGGGCCATCATCCTCTGCTTCGAACTGTTTACTCATTTCTAAATCGGAAAAGCCCACCATAATGCCCCGTAATATATTGAAAATTATCGATTTTAACGTTACACAGATGCTCTCACAAAAGGTCAAAGAACTATTGTTTCTGGTAGCGTAACACACCTTTCACTCGATTTGTAGTCCCGTTGGCATTATTCTTGCAGCTTCGCAGGCGGCTGATACCTGAATTCAAATTGACTTCAGCGCTGCAGCCTTTCAACGTATTTCCATCCCTCAAAATTTTTACGTTTCCGATCAAGGTAGCTATCCCGCTCTTGGCATTATAAACCCCTCGATCTGAGGTTGCTTTATCTTGGGGCGTAATAACTTTTACATCATCAAAAGCTTCGACCCTGTGCAGTTCATTCTGACCACTTTTTCCTCTCTTAAAGTACGCAGCTAAAACTCTTGCATGCAAATCTTTATCTTCCCTGCGTGCTCGAGCATTTCCGCGGGCAACGGCCATCTGGCGATTCTCCCAATATTCGAGTTGACGCTCAGCGGTAATTAAATCTGTTTCCGTTATTAGTTTAATATCTTTCCCGCCACTAAGCACAAGAATGCCGTCCTTAACGTTGTAGACGCCTTTTTCGCCGTGGGCGGTTCCATCGGGCGACTCTATCTTAACTTTACCAATGGCATCGAGGCGCCAAATATCAGTTTTTCCCGTTTTATTTTCTTTATAATAAGCGCGAAGTTCTGTGGCAAAAAGGGTTACAGGACCGCGAACGGCTCGGGCATTTCCACGTGCGACGAAGACAAGTCGGTCTTGTTGCCACTCGATACCGTTATCAGCAAACACTTCGACAGGTGTGTCCCCGCTGCTAAAATTTAAACTCTGAGCAGAAGCGGCAAAGTTCTGTAAAACAAGAGTTAACATTAGAGGGATTATGATGATGAAAAGTCGTTTCATTGTATGATTGATGCGGCTCCAGGATGCAGGGTTAATTTTGATTTACCTAAAAAATGTATAACCTTTCCTTTATTTACCACCCGAAATCCAGAAGCCACTAATTGCCCGAACGGTCCTTGGCCGCGGACAGGATCGCTGCTTTCCGCACTTCCTGTTGCTAAATTAATTTTTGCGCGTGGCGTGGCGAATTCATATCCTGAATCATGATACAGATTCACAGAACCTAGTAAATTTAGTGTTTTGCCGACGCGTGCGTACATTCCCTCATTTGCTGTTAACACTAGCCAAGTCCCATCATCTAATGTGATATCAGCTTTAGGCATTATGAGTGTGATAGAAGTACCACTTGCTGTTATGTTTTGAGCGAGGTCAGCTGTAATTGAAAATGGCTGATCATCGCTGTCTGTTCCAACATAACGGGGATTAATCATACTGGGGTCGTCACTTCCAGATAGTTTGAGCATGGTGACCCCAATTCGAAAACCAAGCTTTTCTGCGTCAATGTGTGGCCAAGCGACGACTAATATTATTAGGACTAGCGCAACCGTTGGTAGTATTAACTTCATCATATTTACGAAGCGACTGTAAGCCCGCAAGCCGCGGGCTCTCTTTGAATTCTGTGCGAAGTTACCCAGCCTGTCTCCAAGGCGCGGTGCTGCTGGCTGAAATTCTGTTGGTGGGTTCATATAAATTTGTCCGAATCAGGCGATGCCAGCCCGAAGGCAATCGTGAATATGGATGATTCCGCATGGCTTTTCATCTGCTACTACGAATAAATTCGTAATTGCGCGTTCATTCATGATCGCGAGAGCTTCGCTGACTAGGGCGCTAGGCCGGATAGTTGTCGGCGCAGCGGTCATTACATCTCCAGCTTTAGCGGATAGAAGGTTTGGACACATATGCCGGCGGAGATCCCCATCTGTAATTATACCAAGAAATCTGCCGTCGGTATTTGTGATGCCCACACATCCAAAGCGCTTGGCGGTCATGATTAGCAGCACTTCAGACATTGGGGCGGTCGGCGCCGCCAAGGGTAGTTCCTCTCCATCGTGCATAATGTCAGCAATTTTTAACAATCTTCGCCCAAGTTTGCCGCCGGGATGCAGGATGTGAAAATCCGAGGGCGAAAAGCCACGGCGCTCCAAAAGTGCAACCGCAAGAGAGTCACCAAGCGCGAGCATCATTGTAGTAGAAGTTGTTGGCGCTAGGCCCATCGGACAAGCTTCTCCTGCTGGGGGAAGTATTAACGCAGCGTCGGCTGCTTTCGATAGTGCGCTTATTTCTGAGCCTGTAATGCCAACCACTGGTATTGAAAATCTTGTTGCATAATTCACAAGATCAACCAGCTCCGGGGTTTCACCTGAATTGGACAACAGAAAAAGCGAGTCGATACTTGTAATCATGCCTAGATCACCGTGAGATGCTTCAGCAGGGTGAACAAAGAGCGCGGGTGTACCTGTAGATGCCAGTGTTGAGGCTATTTTCCTTCCTACATGGCCACTTTTCCCCATCCCGGAGACAACGACTCGCCCGCCTGTATGGTTCATGATATCTAAAGCCATTATGAACGACGCATTCAAAGCCTGCCCAAGAGAGTTAATAGCTTCGGCTTCTGCATCTAAAACCCGCCGGGCAGATTGCAGATCAGCCGCGACAGGTTGAGTTTGGTCCATTTCATGCGTTTCAGGATCAGGCATCGTAGGTGCACTCATGCGGTAGTTATGTTGCCCGCTTCCTTATAATGCGCGCATGCTGAGGCTGCGTCAATGCGAACAAGTATATAAACGTCTTGGTTATTTATGGGCGAAAATATCGGTTTCTCGCCAGCCCATTAAGTCGAGTTCGACACGGGTATGCAAAAAATCAAAGCAACGACTCGCTAAATCAATGCGATTCTCTCGAGCAAGCATAATATTTAAGCGTTCTCTAATTGCATGTAAATTTAAAACATCGCTAGCTGCATATCTTAATTGATCAGCAGTTAATTCATCGGCGGCCCAGTCGGATGATTGCTGTTCTTTTAAGAGCTCAATGCCGAGAAGCTCTCTGGTAACATCCTTCAAACCATGCCGATCTGTGTAGGTACGCACCAGCTTTGAGGCAATCTTTGTACAATAAGCCGGCTTTATATCAACATCTAAGTACCTCCTCAAGATCGCCATGTCGAACCTTGCAAAGTGAAAGATTTTGATGACGCGTGTGTCTGAAAGAATCTGTCGTAAATAGGGCGCGCGGTAGTTATCACGGGAGAATTTTACGAGGTGGCAAACCCCATCTCCACCGGAGAGTTGCACCATGCATAAGCGATCACGACGTGGGTTGAGACCTTGCGTCTCAGTGTCAACAGCAATCCCGTCTGGAAAAATGATTCCTTTTGGAAGATCATCGTTGTATAATTCAATCGCGCTTGGATCTTTCACTTGAGTATATTTCACTGTGATACACCTTCTGTCGCAAGCCTCTTAAAATTGGTGCCCAGGAGAAGACTCGAACTTCCACAACCTTACGGTCACAGGTACCTGAAACCTGCGCGTCTACCAATTCCGCCACCTGGGCACGATGAACTGCATGGTTTACTAGCGCTCTTGCACTAAATGACCTGCTTATTGTGCTGAACGTGCGTTGTCAACATAGCCGATGAGGATCAGAGCGCAACATGCGTGCACTTCCACTTAAACCGTTATAAAACTAGAAGTTCACTTTTGCATTAAATTGGGGGGATGATGGTTAAGCAAGTCGTAACGTTATTCGGTGGATCCGGTTTTATTGGTCGTCATCTCGTTCACAAGCTTGCAAAACGAGGCTTTGAGGTCCGTATCGCGGTGCGCAACACGGAATTTGCTCACGTCTTAAAACCAGCGGGCGATGTTGGACAAATTGTACCTTGGCAGACAGATATCTGTGATCCAGCACAAGTCGCGACAGCCATTGAAGGGGCTTATGCTGCCGTTAATTTGGTTGGTATTCTCTATGAACGTGGAGAGAGGAGTTTTCAGCGCATGCATGTTGAAGCTGCAGAAAATATAGCCATCGCAGCTCTTAATGGCGGCGTCCAAAGGCTCGTGCATGTATCGGCAATAGGTGCCGACATAGAGAGCAGCTCGGCATATGGGTACACGAAGGCTGCGGGTGAGATTGCTGTGAAAGCCGCATTTCCGTCCGCAACGATTATGCGGCCAAGTGTGATTTTCGGACCCGAGGACAATTTTTTTAACATGTTTGCAGGCATTATGCGACTTTCGCCCGTTCTTCCGGTTATGGGTTCGCGGCCATGGCCAAAAATCTCGATTGGTGGGTTGACGTTAATAGATTTTGACTTTTTCGGTAAGGGAGGATGCAGTTTTCAACCTGTTTTCGTCGGTGATGTAGCCGAGGCGATAATGTATGCTTTAACAGAAGTTACGAACGAGGGAGAAATTTATGAACTAGGCGGGCCTAGGGTTTATAGTTTTAAGGAAATTATGGAATTATTGCTTCAAACCACGGGACGAGAGCGAGTCCTTATCCCCATGCCTTTGTGGCTGGCTCACGCGCAAGCTATGATCCTTCAACTTTTTCCAAAACCGCTACTTACCATTGACCAGGTCCGGATGATGGAGACTGATAATGTTGTATCGGGTGATTGCCCTGGCCTCGCCGAATTAAAAATAAAGGCAAAGACAGCGGAGGCTATCCTGCCAACATATTTGCAAAGGTTCAGGACCCCCCGTAGCAAAGGTTTTGACATCCAATAATTGGTGTTCAAGAACCGGGCATTAAAGCGACGGAATGCTGCTATTATCGTGTCAGGGTTTTTATCAAGTCAGCTGCCGGCATAGGGGATGACCGAATTAAAATTCGCTTTATTGGATTGATCGAGGGAGACCAATTTTTACGAGCCCAATAACGCTGGGTGGTGGATAAAGCGTCACCAACTTTTCATTGATTTGGTCTAATTTTGGTCTCGACAATCTTTCGTCATAAATTGTCGATAATGTCCAACTTATCGATATAATAGCATTAGCTAGTATCCGCTTATGCTTTTGGCCAGTACTATCAAAAAAAGTCGATCAGAACATTTTTAAGATAAAGTCGCTATGTTTTGTGATTTTAGTTTTTAAGTGTATATCTCGTCATAAGCATATCAAAGAATGCACGCATACCCATAGACTCTCCGCCCTCTGGCCGGCCTGGCCGGTTACTTGAATTCCAAGCCATCACATCCACATGAGCCCACGAGATCCCGGGTAAAATGAATGCTTCCAGAAACAATGCGGCTGTAATTGCTCCGCCGAAACCACTGTCAGGTGAGTTATTAAGATCAGCAAATTTACCCTCGATGTGTCGCTTGTAGTCGTGCCAAAGTGGCATGCGCCATAGTGGATCGGTTGCTCTCTGACTCGCCGAGAGAAGTTCATCCGCAAAAATATCGTCATTGCAAAAAAGCGCTGGAAGCTCAGTGCCTAATGCAATCCTTGCGGCACCCGTTAGAGTGGCGAAATCCATGATTATATCGGGATTTTCGCTAGACGCTTCGCTTAAAGCGTCTGCTAAGACCAACCGACCTTCAGCATCCGTATTGTTGACCTCGACCGTGAGACCTTTGTGGGTCATTAAAATATCACCGGGTCGCATTGCGTTAGCTGAAATTGAATTTTCAACAGCTGGGATTAGGACCCGAAGTCGAATTGGCAGATCAGCATCCATGATCATACCGGCAAGCCCAAGTGCGTGTGCGCTTCCACCCATATCTTTTCGCATCATTTTCATCCCAGTGGAAGATTTGATGTTAAGGCCGCCAGTGTCGAAACACACGCCTTTACCGATAATGGTAACTTTTGGAGCCTCTTCATCTCCCCAGGTGAAATCGATCAGGCGCGGTGCTCGATCATGTGCGCGACCGACGGCATAAATAGCTGGAAAATTCTGGTGCAATAAATCTTCACCAATAATCGTGTGAAGGTCTGCGTCATATTCATTCGCTAAATTTGCGGCAGCCTCAGCTAGGTTATCTGGTCCCATGTCTGCAGCTGGCGTATTGATCAGATCGCGAACCAAATTTGTAAACCGAACGATCCGACGGACTTGAGTCGCATCGCAACCCGCTGGTTGAGCGAGAACGGGGTAGCCGGAGCTATTGTTTTTGTATCTGTCAAATTTATAAGCGGCTAATCCCCAAGCAGTTGCCAAATCATTGGCTTGATCTGGTGTCAAGGTACTATCGATAGTGTAAGTGCTTGGCGGCAAAGCATCTGGCAAGGAAGCCCAATCCCAGAGACAGGGTGTGTTTGGAACCCCGAATAAGACTTGGGCTATGGCGCCGTTTTCGGCGGGGAAAAGCGAGACTGTCCCCGGAGTTCCGTCAAAACATGTCTCCGCAGTCCAAGTTTGGAGTTGCGGCGGCTGATCCGATATCCAATCTGTAAAACTGCTCGGGTGGACAAGTTCTATGGGCACCGCCCCGTCCTTTTTCGAGATAATAAAGTCACTCATGATAGCCGCCCATTCCTGTCAAAAACAAAAGTTCAAGGAGAGGTGATTTTTAATGCCATAGCAGCACCAATTTTAAATAAGTGATTAATTGATTACCTCAGGTTCAGGTAACCCCATATGCTCTGACGGCATAATACCTCTGGCTGTTTCCGCGTTTATCGCTTGCTCATTACTAAGTTTTTCCTGCGCAGCGGCCAATAAAGCGGCTTGACGCAACAACGGAACGACTACGACGCCATCATCATCACCGAGTATAATATCTCCGCTCGAGACTGATGCTCCGCCGCAGGAGACTGAACCATCGATGATCCCGCCAAAGCCTTTACTTGGACCTGCTGGAACGGCGCCCGCACAAAATACTGGAAAGCCAAGCTCGATAATTTCAGCGACGTCTCTGACCGCACCGTCAATGACGACCCCCGCGATGCCTTTGTGGACGGCGGCCCGCGTCATTATGCCACCCCAAATTGCGGTGTCTACATGTGCGCGAGCATCGATTACTAGGACCTCGCCGGGCAACGCCATGCTGATTGCAACATGAATTGCAGAGTTATCACCGACCATTACAAAGACCGTCCGGGCTTGCCCCGTTAATGTCATGCCTGACGAAGCTGGTTTGATACGGGCAGCCATGCCTTGGCTGCGGTTCATACAATCCCCTGCTATGGCGGGTGGAATTTGCTGCCAAGGCTGTAACGCTGACTTTTCTAAGATTTTATAATTTGTTTGATATCGTTGTATCGTCATAGTGTGGCTTCCTTTGGGGCAAATGCGGAGCATCAGTGTATTTGTAAAATACCATGCTAATCGTATACCATGCCTCCATTAGTGTCATCCCGCTGATAAGGATAAAACGTTGAGCATAAGCGATTAAACGGAGAAAAAATGTTTTTTGGATTGTTTGGTAATCGACGAGAGCGCGAAGCGTTGCAATTAAATAAGGATGCGCCTGTAATTATTGATCACGCTGAGCAGATGTTCACAGATAATCGATTGCAAGAAATAGCAGAAATGGTTGACACGCATCTCAGTCGTGTGCGAGAGAGTTTTGGACGCACGCGGATTGATATCAAGCGTGCGCATTATGAATATAGAAAACTACATAAAGAGGCTCGTCGTAATAACCACCAGGCAAGTCTCACGGCGTTAACATTAGTAATTATACATTTACGGGCCGAAATTAATGGGACGCTTGCAGTCCCCGCGTGCGCCTCGATTGACGCAGCTATGGTGCGGTGGCTAGCAGGGAACGCGGTTCCCCTTACCGGTAAAGCTTATTGATAATCCAGCCCTTTTCAATGTTGAATGGAATTTGTAATTTAAATCCGATATGAAGATTGCTTTCGTTGATCCAATTTCGTGGGATTACTCCCCTGAAACACCCTACGAACGGGCCATTGGCGGATCACAGTCGGGCCTTTGTTATTTGAGTGCGAGCCTCGCAAGCAATGGCCACAAAGTCACATTAGTCAACCAAATTAAGAGCCCGGGAACTTACGCTGGCGTCTATTGTCCGGGCTTCAAAGCGGGCCTAAATGCAGAATTTCTGAATGATTATGACGTAATCATAGTCCTTAATGGTGCTGTTGGTGCTGAAATTCGCAGTTTAGGTGTAAATCGGCGCATGGTGATGTGGTGCCAACATGATGTAGATCAAGAGGCAGTGCAAAACCTTCATAACTCTCAAGAACGCGATTCTTGGGATGGGTTTGTAATGGTTACTCACTGGGCCTTTGATAGATATCATAGACTTTTTAATATTCCTAAAGATAAAATGACTATCAAACGCAATGCTATCGGTCCAATGTTTGAGAATGTTGCGGTCCGGAATAGCTTTTTTGAGACAGGTGAAGCGCCGGTTTTAATTTATTCTAGCACCCCATTTCGTGGCCTCACTGTTCTTCTGGAGGCCTTACCAATGATTCGTGCCGCTATCCCGGATTGTCGCCTCAAGGTGTTTTCGTCGATGGGTGTTTATCAGATGCATGATGGAGAAGATCAATATCAATCGCTGTATGACCGGTGCAGGTCCATTGAAGGTAGCGAGTATTTTGGATCTGTCTCACAAAACGAGCTAGCTGATGCGTTTCTTGGGGCCGATATTATGGCTTATCCAAATACGTTTCCAGAATTGGCTTGCATAGCAGTTATGGAGGCGATGGCGTCTGGATGTCTGGTCGTTACGTCTAATTTAGGCGCATTACCAGAGACCACCGCTGGCTTTGGTTTTCTCATGGAACCAGAAAACGAATTGATACCTTTTGCCAGGAAATATTCCAAATTGGTCATCAGCACGATAAATGACGCCCGAAAAACCCCAATAGATTTTGCTGAACGGCGTGAAAAACAAAAGGCATTTGCAAATAGCAACTATATTTGGGGAACTCGAGCCCGTGAGTGGGAGCAGTGGCTTCTAATGACAGTTTTCTAAAATGGCGAAATATTTAGTGTTCAATAAAGGCACCAGTCACGCCATGCTTTTATTAACGCCCTCTCCAAGTTTCTTGTATACTTCTGAGGATCACATAATGCTGATGAAGCAATCTTTGCTCGCAAAGAAGAACGGATCGATGAAAGACGATTACTTCCATCTGTCAACGTCCTCACTTTGTCTATAAAATGTAGCTTATTTTCTATTATGAAATTATCTAGGCCAGCTGCGGTAAGCAAGCTGAAAGCATGTCGGCTGGCGAACGTGTCGCCGGGGTATGAAATAACAGGAACGCCCATCCACAGGGCTTCGCATGTGGTCACGCCGCCAGAGTATGGGAAGCTATCAAAAGCAACATCCACGCGCCCATAATTTTTCATAAATTCTATCGGTTCTTGTCGCCCTTCAATCAAGATACGCGAAGGTTCAATACCCGCAGCACTAAGTACTGAACTTATTCGCGCGTGATTTTCAGGTGCATTTAAATTTTTATATATCATAAGAAGTCTTGATTTTGGTATTACCTTCATCAGCTGCGCCCATATTAATAATAATTCGGTATTGATCTTCGATGGGTTAGAGAAGCACCCGAAAGTGAAAAAGCCATTTGCCTCCGACGGGGGTGGAGAGACGTCTGGAGCGTGCTCGGGTGGTGAATAGCAAATAAAACTATCGGGTAATGTAATCATTTTCTCGCGATAATATGAGTGATCCTCTGATGGCGTGTGGCGAGGGTCGCTGACTAAAAAATCCATTGCAGACAGGCCCGTAGTGCCGGGATACCCCGACCAACTAATTTGAATGGGAGCGGGTTTGCGCGCAAAAGTAGCTAATCGATTATTTGTTGTATGGCCCGAGAGATCGAAAAGGATATCAATTTCATCGTCTACAATTTTTGCGCTTAATGCCGTGTCATTCATTCCACCTATATCGACCCAATGGCTGGCATTAGTTTTAAACCGTTCGGTCATTGCATCAGGTAACCGGCCCGAATAAACCGTTATATTAAACTTTTTACGATCGTAATTCTCAAAAAAACCGATAGTGAAATAGCCGACGGGATGGTAGCCTAAATCTGCAGATACAAAGCCTAATTTCAATCGCTTTTTGGGATCTTTAAGGTTAGCATGTACCTTAACAATTGAGTCTACTGGGAGCCCATGCACTTTATCCCATTTAATGTGGGCAGCCAATATACCACTGGGTGTTGATGAGGGTAATGCATGAAGAGTGAGCAAAATATTACTGTAAGCGCTCACACACGATGGCTGAATCACAAGGGCTTTTTCATAAGACGAAATGGCCTCTTCAAGCCTCCCCAGCTCGCGTTGTACATTCCCCAAATTGATATAAGCATCAGCGCATTCAGCATTATAGGAGATTGCTTGGAGGCAGGCTTCTTGCGAGTCTTCCAATCTATCCATTTTAAAATAACAATAACCGAGGTTACTGAGGGTATCAGCGCAAGATGGGTTGAGTACAGAAGCTTGTTCTAAAAAATTAATTGCCGTTTCGGTTTGCCCTGCAGCTTGATGAGCGACACCTAATTGAAACCAAAGAGTGGGATTTTCTGGTTGGAGGTCTGTGGCTTTATTGATTGCAGTAATAGCGTCCGTAAAATAGCCCATTCTAAGACAACAATTACTGAGACTTATTAAATGATTTATTTCTGTAGGCTCGAGCTTTGACGCTTGTTGGAAAGCGTCATGCGCATTTTGTACATGGTTTGTATCCATGAATGCTTTTCCAATATTACTATGCGCTTGTGCAAGGTTAGGATTGATAGACAGCGCGCACCGTTGATATTCTAAAGCTCTTTCCGGATCGCCCTGCTCGCGATTGATGACGCCAATATTTACATAAGCACCTGCTAAACGTGGGTCTAATCTGAGGGCTTCTTTATAACATCTTATAGCCTCATCGGGACGGCCAAGACTTCGATTAGTATTACCTAAGTTCATCCACGCCGGGATGTCCGCAGGCGAATCGGTAAGCTTCTTTGTGTAAAAAATAACCGCTTCTTCGTAGCGCTCCAGCTCGAATAATATTGCCCCTAAATCACCGTCTGCCTCATTGTAACCTGGCGCTATTTCAATGGCCTGGAACAGCAGTTTGACCGCGGTATCAAGTCGCCCAGCTTGGTGCATAATGACGCCAAGCAAATGAAATGGAATAGGATTTTGTGTTCCGGCAGAGATTAAGCTTTTGCAAATTTGGGCAGCTTGTTTTGAATAGCCCGACTGGCTCGCTTGCACTGCTTCAGCTATGAGTGCATCAGTATTACGGAGTACACTGCGGCGATTAGCAGGCTTTCGGGTACGGGAGACTTTGCGTTTCGCCATTTGTTCAAATTATTTCACGCGACGTGATGAGAATATACTTAAATGGGAGTTAGGATCCAGACTCATTTATAGCTCGCCATACTCGCTCCGGTGTTAAAGGCATCTCCAAATCAACGACCCCAAAATCTCTTAACGCATCGAGAACGGCATTGACGATGGCAGGGGGTGCTCCAACGCATCCGGCTTCACCAGCGCCCTTTACGCCAAGTGGGTTATTTTTTGTGGGGGCTCCCTCATAATAATGTACATCAATATTTGGTATGTCGCTTGCTCGCGGGATAGCATAATCGACTAATGATCCACTTAGCAATTGACCACTTGTTGGATCATACACAATATTTTCCATTAACGCCTGTCCAATACCTTGCGCTACTCCACCCATAACTTGGCCGTCCGCTAGCATTGGGTTTATGACATGTCCGAAATCATCCATGACCCAAAAATTCTCGACACTTACGGTGCCAGTCTCTGGGTCCACCTCTACCTCTGCAGCGTGACATCCGTTTGGTACGGAGATAAACTCGCGCGTAAAAACCGTGTCAGTATTTAATTCGTTTTTATTGCCCCCCCCCGAAAATTTAGGATCAAATCCTGCGGAGATAATCTCTTGGATGGTCATGATATGGTTAGATTTATTTTGAAAAAACCGGCCGTCATTAAACTCTACTTCTCGGACATCGATGCCAAACGTTTCGGCTGCAATGACTTTGCCCTTGGCAATAATTTTGTCGGTTGCGAGAATAATAGAGCTGCCGCCAACTTCTAAGTTACGGGACCCACCGTGTCCTCCGCCCAAAGGCGTGGCTTTTGTATCAGCTTGCTTAAATTGTATGTTGTTAAAATCGATTCCAAGCTGAGAGGAGAGTATTTGTGACATTGATGTTTCCAGTCCCATCCCCGTCGAGTGAGAGCCGGTCTTCAAATCAACACTTCCGTCACGATTAAAAACGACACTAGTGTGCTCCTTTGCCCCTCCGCCCGTGCATTCTAAATAAGGGGAAACAGCAAATCCACGTTTGAGACCTCTCTCCTCACTTTTTGCGACGCGTGAATTATATTCTTGCCTGTTACTCATCTCGAGTGTGCGTGCGAGCACATAGGGGAAATCTCCAGAATCAATATCTAACCCCATTGTGTTTTTAAGGGGTAACTCCTCTGGCTTGATAAGATTTTTTTGACGTAATGCAACTGGGTCTATATCAAGTTTACGTGCGGCATATTCAATGATGCGCTCTATTTGATATGACGCTTCAGGTCTACCCGCACCCCTGTAAGGGTCCATCAGCATAGTATTGGTAAAGACTGCTTTTCCGGTGTAAAACATTGTAGGAAAACGATACGGTCCGCCCTGGGTACGGGCGGACCCACCGGTTGGGGTGAACGGCCCTACAGTGCCGCAGAAAGCACCGATCTCGCCTATAGTTTCAGTTTTCAGGGCACGGAAAGTCCCGTCATTATCAAGTGCTAGTGTAACCAAACTGCTTTGCCCGCGGCCGTGTGTGTCTGAAAGAAAGCTCTCCGAGCGGTCATTAATCCATTTAATTGGCCGTTTCAGCTCGCGTGCGGCGTGAAGAATCAGGGCGGCTTCGCCATACACGCCATTTTTTGCGCCGAAGCCACCACCTACATCAGGTGCAACATGGTGTAATTCTTCTACAGTAATGCCAAGCACCTGATTTGCGTATACATTCCGATTAGCGTGAATATTTTGGGAGGAGTTGATTAGTTTAAAGCTTTTGGTTTTAGAATCGAAGATTGCTATTGCGCCGCGCGGTTCCATCGGGACTGAAGTCACGCGATTATTAATAATTTTTAATGTGATAACGTGATCAGCTTCATTAAGAGCTTTTTCAACACCGTATTGGTCCCCCAGTTGAAAATCGACACACAAATTTTTTGGAATATTGTCCCAGATCTGAGGCACGTCATTTGTTTCTGCAACTTCTGGATCGATAACGGGGTCAATTGGGTCGTAGTCGACGTCGATCAACTCAATTGCATCACGTACAAGCGACGGAGTCTCTGCAATAATCAGAGCGACTTCTTCGCCTACATATCGAACGCGGTCAATTGCTATACAATGACGAGGTGGTTCATGTAAAGCGGAGCCGTCGATTTTTGTTTTTACTGCCCCTCTTGTTGGAATGTGGCCATAACCAGCTTGTTTCCAGTCAGCGCCTGTCACCACCATGATAACGCCTTTCATTGCGAGCGCCTCATCGGCATTTATGCCTCGGATATGGGCGTGTGCGAAAGCTGAGCGTAAAACGCCAGCGTAAGCTTGGTTTTCTATATTGATATCATCAATATACTTACCCTTACCGGTCAAAAAACGCTCGTCCTCACGACGCCGCAGTATTTGGCCCAATTCAACTTTTTGCATGGCTAAGGGCCCTCAAGCGATCGCAGTTACGGCGCGTCGAGTAAGGACATTTATTAAATGTGCCCTGTAATCAGCGGAGGCATGGAGATCTGTGTTTAAACTGTCATTGGCGATATTGAGACCTTCCAGTGCCTGAGGGGCAAACGATTGGTTTAATGCAGCTTCCATCTTTAAAGCGCGAAAGACGGATGGGCCGGCACCCGTGACAGCGACGCGCACCCCGTCGATACCGCGGCTGACCATAACGCCCACTAATGCATACCTGGATGCTGGGTTGGGAAATTTTTTGTAATTTGCAGCAACAGGTACCGGGAAATTTACTTCTATTACCAATTCATTGTCCTCTAAGGCCGTTTCGAAAATATCTAAAAAGAAATCATCCGCTTTAATTTCTCTTTTGTTTGTTTTAATTGTTGCGTTAAGACCGACAACGGCGGCGGGATAGTCCGCGGCCGGGTCGTTATTTGAGATTGCGCCCCCAATGGTCCCACGATTACGTACATGCGGATCTCCGATCATCCCAGCAAGATCAGCCAGAGCGGGAATTGCAGATTGAATCTCATGTGAGCGTGCGACAACGGCATGAGATACCATAGCGCCAATCGAGATGATGCCTGATGAGATTGAAATTAGTTGCAGTTCTTTTATTCCCGCAAGGTCGATCACATCGGATGGCATAGTAAGACGTTGTTTCATTACTGGAATAAGGGTTTGTCCTCCAGCCATGGCCTGACCGTCATCGGCATCCTTCAAAAGAGCAATCGCTTCGTCCAATTTAGTTGGTTTATGAAAAGTAAAATCATACATTAAGTCTGGCTCCGTAGGGCTTTAGCTCCATCCAGTATAGATTTGACGATGTTTTGATATCCGGTACATCGACACAGATTTCCTTCTAAACCAATACGAACGTCGGTTTCAGTCAGTTCAGGATTTTCGTTTACAAGGGCCAACGCGGTCATGACCATTCCCGGTGTACAGAAACCACATTGTAAGCCATGATTTGTTCGGAAGGCTTCCTGCATTGGGTGAAGTTTATCTCCGTCCGCGACGCCTTCGATGGTAGTTACTTCCGTGCCCTCGGCCTGAAACGCAAACATAGCGCAAGATTTTACTGATAAACCATTAACATGCACAGTGCATGCGCCGCATTGACTAGTATCGCAGCCTACGTGGGTTCCTGTGAGGCGTAAAGTCTCGCGCAAAAACTCAACCAGTAAAGTGCGACCTTCAATGTCGCCGCTCACAACCATGTTGTTAACGGTCATGGATACACTGTGCATTAGCGGTTTCCTCCCTCGTAAAAAACCCGGATATCCGGTAATGAATGTGCTGAAATTTTGGTTTAGCAAACATGCTTTCTCACCTCACTAAGTAGAGGTTAGGTGAGTATGTACATGCTGCCAAGCCCTCTAGAGGTATTTCAATCATGATGTTAATAGATATTGATCCGACTTGTCGCGGGGACTATGTCTTCGTGCAATCAAGGAGTTTATGTTAATGCATATGCAGGATGAGAAAAGAATCAATGCCCCGCGAGAACGGGTCTTTGCCGCCCTAAATAACCCAGAGATTTTGAAGCAAGCTATTCCAGGTTGCCAAGAGCTTAAAAAAATTTCGGATACGCACCTGAGCGCTAGGGTTTTCGTAAAGGTTGGACCGGTGAAAGCTAAGTTTAACGGCGCAGTAACCCTCTCCGATATCAAGCCTCCTGAGAGCTATAGAATCAGTGGCGAGGGAAAGGGTGGTGCAGCTGGGTTCGCGAAAGGGGGTGCTAAAGTTGAGTTGATTGCTGAGGGGGACTCTACTTTGTTGCGGTTTAATGTCGACGCTGAAGTTGGAGGTAAGTTAGCCCAAATTGGTAACCGACTTATTGATAGCACGTCTAAGAAACTCGCCAACGAATTTTTTGAAACATTCTCTGATTTGCTATCCAAGTCCTATGATGTTGTGGCCGACCCTACAAAACCTTTAGGTGAGCTAGATACGAAGAACGAAAGTACTCAAGATCAAAAAACATTAAACGTTGAAAATGCCCCGGAAAACTTCCCTCGGTGGATCTTGATATTGGGGGCCATCTTAACCATTTCCATGGCCCTTCTATGGTGGACAGGACAAACTTAATTTAAGGCGGGCTTGCGCAATTTTGCAGTAATTTGTGCCAATGCAGAAACAGCAATTTCAGCGGGGCTCTCGGCGCCAATATCGAGCCCTATAGGAGCGTGAATCCTTTTTAGCTGAATATCAGTTGCGCCGTTTCCCTTTAGCCTAGACAAGCGAGCTGCATGTGTGCGCTGACTTCCGAGTGACCCAATATAAAAAGCATCACTTTCAATTGCAGCAATCAAGGTTGGATCATCAAGTTTTGAGTCATGGCTAAGGGTCACTATGGCGGTCCGCGCATCCGGATTTAAATCATCTATTGCGGCAGAGGGCCAACGTCTGTCCAACTTAATTCCAGGAAAGCGAGCCTCCGTGCTCCACGTGTCGCGAGGATCGATAACTGTTACATCATAACCACCGCGCATAGCCATATTTGCAAGATGTTGGGCAATGTGGACGGCCCCGCAGATAAGCAAGCGTAAATTAGGGTTATAAATGCGTGCGAACAGATCTGGCTCGTCGTCGCGTGTAATAAACCCGCTGCGGTCAGATTCAAAGCATGAGGTAAGCCTAGAAATCTTGGCACACGAGAGCTTCGTATCTTTCTCCTCTAGATCACCCGCCCAAACAAAAGTACGCGCTCGGGTCATATCCATGAGAAGAGCTGTTGGAATTTTACGATTTTTGGCGGCCAATATTCTTTTTAAATTAATGGTCAACTTATTAACTAAAGCGATGATGTAGATTTCAATTTTACCACCACAAGAGAGTCCGACGCGCCAAGCATCCTCATTGGCAATGCCAAAGGTTATCCGCTTATCAATTTGTGTTCTCATAACGGCTAGGGACTCGGTTACAACTTCACCCTCAATGCAACCACCTGAGACAGAGCCCTCAAATGCGCCGTCATCTCGAACAACAAGGTGGCTGCCAACAGGACAAGGGGAGGACCCCCATGTGCGCGTAACTGTTGCGAGTGCCACCCCGTGCCCGGCCTTGACCCATTGGAGCGAGCAAGTCAATAAAGTGTCTAAGTCTAGTGTTTGGGTATTCGGTGTTAAATTCATAATCCTTAAAAGAGCAAATCTTTGTTATCTTACCAAGCCCTTTTCTCTCAGAGGGGCGCATGATTAGGTTGCGAATGATGAAAATAGATTCAGGCCAAGGCTCTAAAAAAATTGCCGGCGTACTGCTTGCCGCAGGTCTTTCTACACGGGCTGGTTCAAAAAATAAACTTCTCTCTCTCGTTGGAGACCGCCCCATGGTCACTCGCGTTGCCGAAATCGCGCTTGCAGGCAAATTGGACCCTATAATTGTTGTAACGGGTCACGACGCGAAAGCAGTAAGTGCTATCTTAACAGGGTTAGATATCAGAATATGTTTTAACCCTGATTACAGAGATGGAATGGCTGCATCCATCCGCATAGGTATTGCTTCACTGAGTAATAATATTGATGGAGCATTAATAATGCTCGGTGACATGCCGTGGTTGAGAGACTCTACAATAATGTCATTGAAAAATGCCTTCATGCCGTTAACTGGAGCAAAGATTTTGTGTCCAGTTTGCCATGGGAGATTGGGGAACCCCGCTCTTTTTTCAAAACATTTTTTTGGTGCATTGATGAATTTATCTGGTGATCGGGGAGCCAAACAATTGATTCTGCGAGAGCATGCATCGCGGATCGAAGTCTCGGTGGATGACGTTGGGATATTCAGAGATATAGATACTTTGTCTAAGTAGACCAGCTGTTTAAATTTTATCCGGATCCTCGATATCAAATTAGTTAGATTTGCTCTCATGCAACTTTAAACTGTATATTATTAAATCTGCCATTTGTGATACGGCAGTTAATTCATTCAGGGTAGTTACATAAACCCTGTGATTAAAGAACGCTATAAGGCGACATTAAGTACCTCTTTAATGCACTGAGTCCTTTTGGTCACAGTGGGTCAATGTTTAAAGGGAAAGATAAAACTCTTGGGTTGGATTACTAAGAGGCATCTTTTTCTGCTTCAAAAATATCTTTGACGAAATCCATGGCCTTCCAAGCAGGGGCAGGCGGAATTTTCCCATCGCGCGGGATGTAAACGGATTCTGTTCCTTCCGGCATAGTTGGAATATAGCGCGGACAATTGGTAAAGATGTGTTCCGCAGTTACTTTGATAAGAAGTTTAGCGCCATCTATACCTGCAATGGCTGCGGGTGACTCGTCGATTTTGGCTATGCCATTAATTCTTAGGCGACTGGCATTGTTGAATAATTTGCCGTCAAAACGGATGAATAGAAGCCCAATACGAGGGTTTTTTATGATATTACCCAAGCTTCTGTACATTCGGTTGCCATCATAGTCTGGCCAAGTCAGCGTGTTTTCGCCTGTTACGTGGACGAACCCCTCAGCACCACCTTTATATGAACAATCAACATTATTATTTGTTGCCGTTGAGAGAAAAAAGAAGTTAGAAGTGTTAATGCATGCGCGATCGTCATCGTTGAATTTAGCTCGCATGCGATGCTCAGCTAAGCGATCCGGGACTTCTCGACCCTCAAGACGATCTTGTAGATCGCGCATACCGTCGTGATAAAAATCAGTCACGATTTTCCCTCCCATTTTTTAACTTCGCGTTCAAAAAATACCCATTAGGTACTTAACTAGTTTATATGTCTGGCGAGGCTTAACCATGTTCAGCCGCCGTTCAAGTGAAAACTCAAAAACTTAGCTTATTATCCCAACATGGTCATTCGCATAAAATTTAATGCTTTTAGTAATATGGGTTTCCCTATCATTATGAGGACGCACCCTCTCCCCCTTTAATCTGAATGTTTGTTACTCGCCTACTTGATTATTTGGTTTTGTGCGTAATTTAAAGAGCTTGAGACGATTTTGGAGTTTATCTCAAAAGTAATCTCGCGAACGCGCGCGGATTAGGGCAATGAATAGTGAGGGAAGACACAGACACAACACACTTGTGGAAGCGCCGCTGACAAATTGCAGTCGATTCAACTAAGCCTTCAAGATTGTTGTGACTCTTGCTTCTTGAATGAATTTTGGTTAATTGGCATTAAAACCCATTACAGCCTTGATTTCAGTAAACTCATAGAGTCCTGCCTTGCCCCATTCACGACCATTTCCTGATTGGCGATATCCGCCAAATGGCGCGCTTGGGTCCGCTACCGCGCCATTAAGATGTATCATGCCAGCGCGAATACGGCGGGCAATTGCCTGAGCGCGGCCTAAATCGGCGGACTCCACATAGGCAGCGAGGCCGAATGAAGTGTCGTTTGCTATTTCTACTGCTTGATCCTCGCTTTCAAAAGCCATAACTGATAAAACCGGTCCAAAGATTTCTTCGCGCGCGATCCTCATCTGGGGTGTGACGTGCCCAAAGACAGTTGGGCGCACGTAGAAACCTTTTTCTAGGCCAGCTGGACGGCCAAGGCCACCGGTAACAAGGGTTGCACCTTCGTCAAGACCACTTTTGATATAAGCTTGAATTGAGTTCCATTGCGCAGCGGAGACAACGGGGCCAAGAATAGTGGCGTCGTCGCGTGGATCCCCAGTTAAAGTTTGATCTGCCGCAAGTTTGGCGATGTTGAGTGCTTCTTCCATGCGCTCGATAGGGACTAGCATGCGGCTGGGGGAGTTACATGACTGTCCAGAATTTCGAAAACACAGTGCTACGCCGCGCATAATACTATCCTCGAGATCAACATCATCGAGTAAAATATTGGGTGATTTACCTCCGAGTTCTTGCCCCACCCGTTTAATTGATGGAGCTGCTGCTTGAGCTACAGCGATCCCTCCTCTGGTGGAACCAGTGAAGGAAATCATATCGATATTGGGATGTGCGGCCATGGCGGCTCCGACATTGGGACCAGTACCTTGAATCATGTTGAAAACCCCTTTTGGCACACCAGCTTCTTCCAAGATTTCGGCTAATATAATAGCTGGACCGGGAGCATATTCCGATGGTTTCAATATCATTGTGCAGCCGGTCGCCAGTGCTGGTGCAACTTTGCATGTGATCTGATTCATGGGCCAATTCCATGGTACAATCATGCCGATGACCCCTATTGGTTCGCGGATGATACGAGTGCTGCCGAGATTATCTTCCAGCGAGAGCGAAACAAGAAGCCGAAGCACCTCTTTAAAGTGACTTAAACCAGCACCGGCCTGGAAACGTTTTGCAAATGTCAAGGGAGCACCCATTTGTTCACAAATTGAGGCGCCGATATCATCGAATCGAAGTTTATAAAGCTCTATAACCCGTTCTAATAGGCATTTGCGTTCAAAAAGTGGCATTTCAGCAAAAGATGGAAATGCTTCTCGCGCTGCAATGACAGCTTGGTCCACAGTAGTCGCCGTGCCAAGCATCACATTCTGAATTGGCCTCTCTGTGGCGGGATTGATCAGCATCATTGGGGTTGTATTGGCAGGGGTAACCCATGCGCCATCAATATAGAATTGTCGATTAAGATCCATTTCGCTCCCCTCACGTCCATATTTATGACTGCATGCGGAGGCATCTTGCGACCGCTTTCAGACTGCATGTTTATATCGGTTGAAATCGACCTTCAACGCAATTTAGCAACTGAAAAAATGACAGTAAAGATAATGGATATTGACACACTCATCATTCGCATGCGGAAGCAAGGGGTAATGCTAGCCAGACTGAAATGCGATTATATTTGACTGCTTCATGCTCTCTGTCACTTTTTTCTGAAATGAGCTAAGTTTCGTGGCTTTGAGACGAGACGCATTTGGTCAAACGCATAAATGTCATTGCACTACTCAAACATATACGCGGGGACATAATTTTCTTTTAGGGGTGAGCGAGAGCCTCGAAGTTATGAATTGCTTCCGCAAAAACTGTGTGTGGGCAACCTAGTGAATAGTGTGGCCCTCAAAAATTCCAATGAGTTATATAAGATCATTGATTTTGTTATTTAAGAGAGGCGGGCTCATAGCCTTTCATGCAGCTTTAATGACCGTCATTACGACAACCAAACAGAATAGTGAGTTTCCCCAACGCTATGCCAATACATGAGTGGGCAAACTTCAAGGTAGGGAACAAGCTCGCAAAAAATCTAAAAATCAGTTACTTATTTCCGAGGGTTTCTCGACGAGATAAAATTATACTAGCGCTTATAATTAATACTGCACCCAATAAGAACTCAAGATCAGGTAATTCGTCGAATAGGAAAATACCCAAAACGCCGCTAAACAATATAATTGAGTATTTGTATGGAACTAGAGCAGATAAGTCATCAGATCGGAGACCTTGCATGAATAAAAATTGACCGACAATTGCCAAGGGTCCCATAAACGCACAAAATAGAATATCGCTCAAAGGGGGCCAATCAAACATTACAAAGGCAGGACCAACGGACAAAATGACAGCAATTAAATTAGTATAAAAGAGCAATGTGGGGGCAGAAACGCGTTCGGTGAGATACTTAATACAGATAATTTCGCAAGCCATGACAAAGGCTCCAAAGAACGCAATTTTAGCCGCGGGCTCAACCCATATCTGATCTAGGAGGTCTGATGTAGGCTGCGCTATTAAAAAAGCCCCAAAAATACAAACTATGGCGGCCACCCATCTTTTCACTGTTACGATTTCGCGCAAAAATACGCTAGCCAGAACTATAATGAATGCACCGTCTGTAAAGCTGATAGCTATCGCATCAGCGTATGACATATGATTTGTAGCATAAATAATACAGGAAAAACCTCCTACCCCTGCCGACGCTCTTAAAATAATTATTGGCCAATCTGATATTTTAAACGATCCACCTCGAGAAGCTGAAAAAAATGCAATTGGCGTAATCGTTAACAATCCACTTAGGTATCGGATGAAGGTGGACTGCAGTCCGTTTAATCCGGCATCCACCAACTTCGGTACAGAGAACATCAGGGCGAAGAAAAGCGAGGCAACTAATATTAACGATATGCCTTTGAGCCTACGATTTAGTGGAATTAGTGAGAGTTTCATCAGTTTGCTTTGCAGAGGCCATCAATTATTAACAAGTAATATTGTGATCAAACTCAAAAAGAGGGCTCTTTAGATCTTGCCTCAATCTTTTTTTGACCTGAAGTTGCTCATAAAAATACCGGGTATTGCTCTAATTGTAATCACTCAGTAGTGACTTAACATCAATTAGGCTCTCTTTTATGCTTGGAAGACTATCTCGTGACTAGTCAAAGTCTCTTTTGGAGATGATTGGGACTGCTTTAAAATTTTTTAATCCAGAGGCGTCATGGGCATGAGTTTCCAAGGATTTCCTTTTGTGTAGTTAAAAATCTTTATCTCGTGGCGAGAATTAGTAGTTGCTGAATTTGTAAGCTAGACCGAAGTTGGCGACTGTAGACTAAATTGATGACATCTACTTCCCTTTTGGAAATGGTGATAGGCAACATAATAGTCGAGGATCAGCTATAAAGTTTGTGTTTTACCGTGGTTACAGCGAATCTTGCCTTCACTAACTACTTGTTGCTGTCTCACATAAAAAGATTTGCTTGTTGGGCACTCATGGGCATTTGGTGAGAGTAAGAAAACGCAACACACACAAATATTAAATTCGTTCTTGGTGCACCATAAAAAACATGCAACTTGAACTGAAAACGCGCCTTCAAAGGGAACCTAGCCCAAGCCTATTCCCAACCTGTATTCAAGCCCTTAAGGATACGGACCGCCAACAACCTGTCCAATAATTTCTTTACCCAGTTTCAAAACATTTAATATCTCTGAATTACCAGCAGGCGAATGCGGTTGTTCGATTTTAGTCCCCCTGATTGCAGTGATCACAAGCGACCCAATTAGAACAGCTCGCTCTCAGCCGTTTATTATTAGAAAGATTTAAAAACGTTTCCGACATGCGGATGCACCGAGTCTCCATCAACAGCACCCTCTTCAATCATTTTGCTGAAAACCTTTTTTACTCTCTCCGTTGCAGCATCCATCACTGTTTGATCGTGGTACTTGGCAATTACGACGCCTTTGCCGTTTCCGTATGATACCATGTCAATGAATTCAGCTCCGAAACCCTCGATTTCGGTGCATAATTTTTCTGCAATTTCTCCTGCTTTTTCCATATTTTGGGCTGCAAATCGCGTGATCCTATAAACCGCCATTTTACTCTCCTGTTTAAAGTTGTTTCATGTGGAAACCGAATAACGTTGGGTGAGGCTTTACGGAAACACCTAGCGACTATAGTAAGTGAGGGATCTGGCTGTTTCCAGTTATCTTTTCTCCATCACAAACACGCAAACTTAGGAACCAAGCTCCATGAAACAATCAATAACCGTTATAACCCTAACGTTTTTAATCACATCGGGTGTTTCGTTCGCGACCGCTAAGGCTGGTCTGTGGGAGAAAGCGGCCTCCTTATTAGACACAACAGTTGAAACCACATCTTTCACTATTGAAGCCAAGGGGTGGAACCTTCGTGGATATGAATTTGTTACCCCCACAGGTGCTCGATGTGTATCCATGACTGGGACCAAAAAGGGAGGCCTCAGCTGTGATTTTTCACAGGACTGGACCAAATCTAAAGAGTAAATTGTCCTCTTCGACGTATTCAGAGAGAAAATAATGACAACAACCACACTGCGATGAACGTGTTGGTAAAAGCCCTCCATGACAACAACACAGTTTCATGCGATTATCGAGAGTCAAACTGTCGATATTAAAGCAGAATGTTCAACGTGTAGCCTTTAGGTACATATCATAATTGTTTTGTCCCAAATCGCAAACTTGCGGGGACAATGGCTGCGCTTGTTTTAGTCGATTTCAAGAGGGGCAGTAACAGTTTTTGCCTTATTTAAAATCTATTATCAGACTAACAGACAAGACAACGATATATTTATAATTGCTTGATTTTATCCAGTAAAAATGTGGGACCTCTTGGTTGAATTTTATCGATTGCTACTGGTATTCACGATAAAGGAGAGTTTACGTTGCGTTTTAAATGGGGTTGCCGGGAAAAAGCTCATTTGATCCATCGGCATCCCTCCCAGCTTTTTCTCTAAACTTGGATGATATGGTCTGGTCTTTGAATATGGTTTTTAGCCAGCTGTTTAGTCGTATTGGGATGATGACAGGCATTTGGGAATGAAAAAGGGTTTTTCATTTCAGGACGTGCAGAATCTAGCTCGGCGTCAGTTACGCGACTATCGAGCCAAGAATCCCGGGACGTGTTTCTCTGAGCCTGATTTTTCTATGGATGTTAGAACGGCTTATGATTTGCAAGATGCTGTCTCTAAACTCCGTATTGAGGCTGGTGAGCGCATAATTGGCTATAAAATTGGGTGCATTGGTCCTGAAACTGCAACGCAATTCGGAATGGATGGGCCCATTAGAGGAACATTGTTTGCGGGAGAGATTTTGGAAGATAGAACCTTTATCAATCCAAATCAGTTTTCCAACCTTGCAATCGAGGGTGAAATGGCCGTCCGGATTAATGAAAGGTATGAAATTGAAGCTGCGTTTCCTGTGATTGAGCTGCACAATTTTGTTTTTCGCTCACCCAAAAAGACATTATCTGAATTGATTGCAAACAACGGAATAAATGCCGGTTTAGTCGTTCCAATTGCTCAGTGGCAGCGATCGCAGAAGTATATTGCAAAAAAGGCCAATCTGGCGGTCAACATAAATGGTAAAAATTTGGCATCTGCAAATCTTTGGCCAACAAAAGCTGGTCCAGAGTGGTCTGTGAATTGGCTACAGTCTCACCTTCACGAGTATGGTCTCGAATTATTACCGGGTAGTGTTATTTTAGTTGGAACACCACTGGGTTTATATCCAGTAGAAGATGGAGATGAAATAATCGTGGTGATTGATGACCAACCATTGGTAAGTTGTTTTATCGAAGCCCCTGCCAGTTAGTGACGAGCAAATTGGTTTGGTCACTCACTAATTTGAAAATTCCATTTCCATTAACTTTTTCAGGCAGCAAATAATTCCACCTAAATAAAATCTGAGGGTCACTCAGCCCACTGGCCAAAGGTATATTCGGAACAGATACGCCTTGCTCAAAGAATTTACTTATTTGCGTGTTGCGTAAATTATAAAATCTGACGGTTGAGGCTCCAGGCGCGAGTTATATAATCAAAGCGCATTCAACTCTCTCAGATTCTTCCCACGGAGCTCTTCAGCCGTTGCCCCACGATCATACGCTGGAGACACGATTAACCTCGCCTCACTGATATGGATTTTAACAAAACCGCATAAGATTGAGGTGAGATTGGGCCATCCGGAGAAGAATAAACTTAGTAGTTCCGGGTTTGCGTCTGACTTTACTATGAACTGAGCAAGCCCTGTCACACGAACGGCCTTGCGGTAGACAGCATCAATGAAATTTACCTCAACCTCTGATCCCTTCAATATGTTTTGCCTCGTACCCGGGGATCTAATATCCCCGTAGGCAATTGTTGTGTCGTCGATAATAAAAAACGTCGCCTTTGGAGAAACCGCAGGGTTACCCTAAGCATTGATAGTGCCAACAATGCCTACTTTGTGATTGGTAATAAGATGTCTCATTTCAGGTAAAAGCATCGCAATATTTCAACCAATTTTTTCTGATTCAAAAATGTAAGAATAATAATCATGTATCAACTCGTATAAAAGAACTTCAGTATCAACCTATCTCTCAGTCCACATTCAGCATTGTCGCATTTTCGGTCTAGGTTAATTGTGACCCTCCGGAGTTGTGTAAGTGCATCTTACCACCATTTCTGCGTAATGAATTGGGATCGCCGCTTCTAGATAACGGCACGCCTGCCCTTGAGGCGAACCGTGGCGGGCGGGATATTTGGGCTATTGGTCACTGTGATCAATGCCCTTGGTCAGTTGATTGAGGAAGAACATATCGAGATATTTTTAGTTTTGTTGTCTACATCGCAGCGGGTCCGATAGGTTGTTCTTGAAACGTGGATGGAGAGGTATGTGGTACGTGTCATTAAGGCGACTTATCAGCATGTATCGTGACCCGAACACACCCAAAAAAAATCTAAGTAAGAAGAGCATCTTTCGTTAAGTTGACAAAGTACGGATCAAAATGTTTGGCTCTTGGAATGTGACTATTCGCGAACAATTCTGCCTGTAGCGTGTCTATAATTACACGTTCATATACATCTAATTTTTCAGCCAATAATTGAGTTGGCCGTGACAAGTCGGCATTGGGGTACTTGTTTGAGGTAAAAGTCATTACCTACGATACTCATAAACTGTGAATACAACTTGTTAGCTGATGATGACATTAGTTAAGCAGATCATCGGAGGGACTTCGATAGTAAATTAATACTGAATTTTAGACGAAATCGAGGATTAAACATTGTGCTTATGTTAAAAAAACACAAAAAAATGCTCCCTTGGTTTTGATGGAGTCAGCCCATTGGGTTCCTCAACGATTTGGACAGCACTTATCCCTTAGACGATAATTAAGCTAGATAAACAAAAATAGGTGGATATCTAATGAGAATACCTGTTTTATCCGGCATTAATCGGCTAATATTACAGTTTATGGCCGTTACAGAGCCATGATTAAAATAAATGAATTTCCACAAGTGGGCCGCAACTGCCTGATTCTTGTAAAATTTATAATAGGATAGCTGAGATCGCTAATCCAAGTTGTTTGTCTTATTTATGAGCTGGTAGCAAAAATAACAGCCCTAAGGGCTATTTTTTGCGCCCGGGGCTGGGGGTTGCCTTGTGTTGTAAAACCAACCCCGCCGATGAGCGGCCGCCTATCAGAATTGATTTTGCTTCGGTATCATGAACTTGACCATTAATTTATTTGGCCGACCAACAATAGTGATTAATTATTAGACAAATTTTTTTATCTGTATAATAATTGATCACTATTGTCCGGCTGTCTTGCAAATGTGTTTTCGTCGGGTTTTCCAGTAACGGCATGATTTTTAATATATTTCTTTTCATTACTGTACTTAACCCAGTTTGGCATGACCTTTGCACAGGAGGTACACGCAGACATTACAATTTCTTTTGGAGGACAAAATAAACATGAAAAAGACACTTTGTAAGCTGATAAACGCGGGCGTTATTTTTGCATTTATTGGTGTTACCAGCGTAGTCCACGCGTCTGACACCATTAAGGTGGGTATCCTGCATTCTCTCTCGGGAACTATGGCAATAAGTGAGACTACGCTGAAGGATACAGTTGAGATGCTTGTGGACCAGCAAAACGCTAAGGGTGGATTGCTTGGAAAAAAGCTGGAGGCTATAGTAGTAGACCCTGCCTCAGACTGGCCGTTATTCGCGGAAAAAGCGCGTGAACTTTTAACCGTTCAGAAAGTGGACATTATTTTTGGGTCCTGGACCTCAGTCTCAAGAAAATCCGCGTTGCCAGTGCTTGAGGAATTAAATGGACTTATGTTTTATCCGGTACAATACGAGGGTGAAGAGTCATCTAAGAACGTTTTTTACACTGGTGCGGCGCCAAATCAGCAGGCTATTCCAGCCGTCGACTACTATTTAGAAGAGCTAGGCGTGAAAAAGTTTGCACTTCTTGGCACGGATTACGTCTATCCGAGGACTACTAACAAAATCCTTGAGCAATACCTTAAAGATAAAGGAATTGCAGCAGGCGATATTTTCGTCAACTACACTCCATTTGGCCACTCGGACTGGTCAAAGATTGTGGCCGACGTGGTCGCACTGGGTGCGGACGGTAAAAAGGTTGGTGTTGTCTCGACAATCAATGGTGACGCAAACATTGGATTTTATAAAGAACTAGCTGCGGCGGGAGTCGCCGCCGACGCCATTCCAGTAGTTGCATTTTCAGTCGGTGAAGAAGAACTCTCTGGCTTAGATACCTCAAACCTTGTCGGCCACCTTGCGGCTTGGAATTACTTTCAGTCTGCTGACAGCGATATCAACGCAGCGTTTATCAAAGAGTGGAAGGCGCGGATGGGCGCCAAGCGAGTAACAAACGACCCGATGGAGGCACATTATATCGGATTCAATATGTGGGTTAATGCTGTCACCCAAGCTAAAACCACAGAAGTGGATTCTGTTCGAACGGCCATGTATGGGCAAAAATTCCCAAACCTCACTGGCGGGATGGCTGAAATGCTTCCTAACCATCACCTAACCAAACCAGTGCTAATTGGTGAAATTCAAGCTGATGGCCAATTTGATATCATATCCCAAACAAAGCCCGTTCCTGGTGACGCATGGACCGACTTCCTTCCGGACTCGGCGGTGCTCATGTCCGATTGGAAAAACCTAAAGTGTGGGATGTATAACACGAAAACTAAGACCTGTGTGCAACTCAAATCCAATTACTGAGCCGACATCAAGGCCGGGGCAATTGTGTCCCGGCTCCGCCCTTGCATAGTTTGCATAGTAATGCGTCAACTCGTTTTTTGTCTTCTCTCCGTAGTTTTTCTCATCATTACGGATCTAACGCCGGCTGCCGCAAGAAACCTGCAGGCTGTTTTAATGGAAAATTTGAAATCAATTGAACGACCCTCACGTCGCACGGTTGGTGACACCATTGAAAATTTGTTTAATTCCGGGGTTGATGGAGTGCCTCGTTTCTTGCAAAAGTGGCGCGATAAAAAAGTCTGGTTACTCAAAGAAAATAAGACATTATTTTATGGGTCTGACAAGCGCGGCGATATTGAGCTTATCCATATCGTCACGGGCAAAGTCCTAGGCTCCTTCTCATCAAGAGCCGCAAAGCAGATTAAACCAAACTCAGGGGTCAGATCCGTTATTGACTCTGCTTTAGTCCGCTTTCAGTTATCCGATCCCGATCCAAAAGTCAGGGGCACTGCACTTCAGACCTTGGAACGAAATGCCGATGCAAAGCAGCTTAAACCGCTTCGAGATTCTGTTGCGTCAGAGACTGACCTGTCTCTCAAAGCACGCAAGAAACGGCTCGAGAGGTTGTTGACGATTTCCTTTGGTCAATCTATTCCAGAGCGGGTCATCGCAATTAAGCACTTTGAGGGAGATGTAGGGATCGATCTGCGAGCCGCGCTGAATCCACTCCTTTCGACCACTACGATAGTTGCAGCCGAACTGCCTAAGGATAAAAACATTGCCCGCCAGCTGCAAATTGGTATCGATATCAGTAAGGCTGAGGCTCATGCTAAATTGGCAAGTAGAGGTTTGGCGCCTCAGCCTCTGGTCAAGTCTGCGAGAGATGCCGCGATTATAGCTAATGCGGCCGATGGTAAAGTCGAGGGTGTCGCTCTTGGAGCCTTGAATACAGAGGCAGCCAGAGAGAAAATTTATCGTACCTTAGTCAATGCTGGAAAAGCAGCGCCTTTTTTAAACCCACGGGGATTAGAAGATCTTTTGCAAAAATATATATTTTTCGAAATTTATACGGAACCTGACCCGCGGATCACTGACGCGGCGTTGAACGGCCTTACATCCATAAATGCGGCGGTTAACCTTAATCAGGCTCTTGATCTTGGGCTTGACGCGCTCTCATTGGCGTCGATTTATTTTCTGGCCGCCATTGGTCTTGCGATAACTTTCGGTGTAATGCGCGTGATCAATATGGCCCACGGCGAATTTATCATGATGGGCGCATACACGGGCTATTTAGTTCAACAATTAATTCCAAATTACACGATATCCATTGTCATTGCCCTGCCTTTGGCGTTTGCTGTAACGTTTGCTGCTGGTGTGATTTTGGAGCGGTTGGTCATCCGTCATTTAATGCATCGTCCTTTAGAGACATTGCTGGCAACGTTTGGTATTTCGATCGCTTTGCAGCAACTGGCTAAAAATATGTTCGGCACGCAAGCCGTACCTCTGACAGCACCGTCTTGGCTAGATGGGTCCTTAATCTTTAATGATATCGTCTCAATCTCATATATCCGAATCGCTATTTTCTTCCTCGCGGCAGCTTTCTGCCTCTTGCTGCTTTATATACTAAGAAGGACACGCTTGGGCCTTGAGGTGCGAGCGGTGACACAAAATCCCTTAATGGCATCGTCGATGGGTATTAATCCAGACCGCATCAACATGCTTACTTTTGGCTTGGGTTCGGGGATTGCCGGGATCGCCGGCGTGGCAATTGGTTTGTTTGCGCAGGTCAGCTCAGAATTGGGGGCGAATTACATCGTGCAATCGTTCATGACAGTTGTAGTGGGGGGTGTTGGCAGTATTGTTGGCACGCTGGCGGGTGCTGGGATGATTGGCTCACTCCAAAAAGTGATCGAGTGGTTTAATCCTTCGAACACGCTTGCTGCGCAGACTTACATGATCATTTTTGTGATCATATTTATTCAATTTCGGCCGAGGGGCATTATCGCCATAAAGGGCCGCGCTGCGGAGGAATAAGGGATGTTTGGTCGCTCGACAACTATAGAAAAGCCGCGTTCCTTCTTCATGAAAAATCCATCTGTTTTCATTTTTATTGCAGCTCTCTCGGTGATCACCGTGGTCACAACACTTTTGTCTGAGGCCTTGGGATTGGGGCTCCTCTCCACGAGTTTCATTAAGCTTCTTGGCAAGACGTTGTGTCTCTGTCTGATTGCCATTGCAATGGACCTTGTATGGGGATACTGCGGAATATTGTCTCTCGGTCACTTTGCCTTTTTCGGCTTGGGCGGTTACATGATCGGAATGTGGTTGATGTATGAGCGGACCAAGGACATTGTCATTAATTCACTCTCTAGTCAGGTTTTGCCGCCAACCCCAATAGAAATACAAGATGCGATTGGCACACAGATTTTTGGCGTTGTTGGCGGATCTGAGATTCCTGCTATTTGGTTTTTTGCCGATAGCCTTAGCGCCCAACTTGCCTTAGTGGTTCTTGTTCCAGGTCTGCTTGCCTTATTATTTGGCTGGCTTGCGTTTCGCTCTCGGGTCACGGGTGTATACCTCTCCATCTTGACGCAAGCGATGACGCTGGCCTTAGCGCTCTACTTATTTCAAAACGACTCAGGATTAAGAGGTAATAATGGCCTATCCGGACTCCAAAATATCCCCGGCCTAGAGGAGATCCCTCAGTCATTTATTTCTATCTGGTTCCTCTGGGGCTCGGCTTTAGCCCTGGGGCTTGGTTACCTTTTAGCAGCTTGGGTCGTATCCGGTAAATTTGGGAACATCATCCGTGGAATAAGAGATGATGAGGCTAGGGTGAGGTTCCTAGGGTATCCGGTGGAGACGTACAAGCTATTCATCTTCACCTTAACAGCCGTAATAGCGGCAGTTGCTGGCGCGTTATATTACCCCCAGGCTGGTATTGTTAATCCGGTGGAGTTGGCGCCAATAGCCTCAATCTATCTCGCGGTCTGGGTCGCAATCGGTGGTCGAGGGCGTTTGTATGGAGCTGTCATTGGAGCGGCTTTGGTATCTCTTCTTTCTTCAGCTTTTACGGGCGGGCAAGTTCCCGACCTACCCTTAGGTTTCGTGTTATTACAATGGGTGGACTGGTGGACGGTCTTCCTCGGCTTTGGCTTTGTACTTGTAACACTGTACGCCCCGCAGGGGCTCGGCGGCCTCGTTGATCGGTTTATCCGAAATGGCGGTTATAAATGAGTGCGCTTCTGGAAGTTGATGGCATATCGGTGGCGTTCGATGGCTATAAGGCGATTAACGACCTCTCTTTCTCTATCAACGAGGGTGAGCTCCGAGCGGTAATAGGCCCTAACGGTGCAGGTAAGACTACCTTTATGGACATTGTTACCGGGAAAACTCTCCCTGACAGCGGCAAGGTAGAGTGGGGCAGGCCAACGCGTAATCTGTTGAGAATGTCAGAGAGCGAGATCGCGAAACTGGGCATTGGTCGCAAATTTCAGCGCCCGACAGTTTTTGAAAATCAATCTGTGCAGGACAATCTAGTTTTATCTCTGAGGAAACAACGTGGCCCGGTTTCCGCCCTGCTATACCGGCCGAGTAGAACTGACCTTAAAAAGGTTGAAGAGCTTGCGGAGGAGATTGGTCTCGAACAGAGATTACACCGTAATGCTAGAGAGTTGTCACATGGTCATAAACAATGGTTAGAAATTGGGATGCTTTTGGCGCAAGATCCTCAGCTATTACTCGTCGATGAACCAGCAGCGGGGATGACTCTTGCGGAACGGGAGCGCACTACAGATTTGCTGAAACGCATGGCAGGAGAGCGCGCCGTTGTCGTTGTTGAGCACGACATGGACTTTGTTCGTAGGCTCAATTGTCGTGTTACGGTGTTGCATGAAGGTGCGGTCCTGGCTGAGGGATCGTTGGATTTCGTGACGAGTAATCAAAGCGTTATCGAAGTTTATTTAGGGAGATGATGCAGATGCTGGAAATTAATGATCTTTGTTTGTATTACAAACAATCCCAAATTCTCTTTAACGTAAGTGTAACAACCTCAAAGGGAGAGGTAACTTGTGTCATGGGCACCAACGGTGTTGGCAAGACGAGTCTTTTGCGCGCTATTTCTGGTACCCATCACCGGTCGTCGGGTGCTTATCGTCTAGACGGAAAAGTTATTGAGGCTCCGCCGCCGCACGCTTTGGCGGCTGCGGGTGTCGGATATGTGCCGCAAGGTCGGATGATATTTCCTTTGCTGACAGTGCGGGAAAACTTGGAAACAGGGTTCGCCTGCCTGCCAAAGTCAGAGCGGGGTGTCCCTGATGAGATCTACGACCTTTTTCCGGTTCTCAAGGATATGATAGGTAGACGTGGAGGAGATCTCTCCGGAGGCCAGCAACAGCAACTTGCTATTGGGCGGGCGCTGATTATGCGGCCGAAGGTACTTCTTTTAGATGAGCCGACTGAGGGTATTCAGCCATCTATCATTCAAGATATCGGCCGAGCTATAACGTATCTTCGCGACAAGGGGGAAATGGCAATTGTTCTTGTAGAACAATATTTTGAATTTGCGCGTGATCTAGCTGATAGATTTATTGTCATGGATCGTGGCAAGGTAGTAATGTCTGGGGAACGCGATAGTATGGTGGAGGCTGATGTCCGTCGTTTTCTCACCGTTTGAATCTCGCTTGGCGACGCCTCACGTGCCTAGTATGCAGGTACATGGTGTTGGTCAGGTTGCTTTTAGCGGTGGAGACGATCCCCGCCTTAGCCGGCTGTATCAGCACGACCCGGTGCGTATTCTTTTCCCAAGGCCTGCACAGAACGATCTGCCGCTCGCGGTATTCGTGACCACTTCTGGCGGGCTTGTAGGCGGGGACCGATTGGAATTGAGCGTGCGCTCAGAAGCTGCCACGTCAGTGATGATTACCGCGCAGGCCGCTGAAAAAATTTATCGCTCTAACGGCGCGGATAGCACGATTGAGGTGACGCTAACTTGTGATGCTGATGCTTGGTTGGAATGGTTGCCGCAGGAAACCATCGTATTCGATGGTGCGCGGTTAGTTCGCAAAACCAATGTAAATATCACATCTGGCGGGCGCATGCTAGCGGGGGAATTTCTGGTGCTTGGGAGAACAGCCATGGGCGAAACTGTGATGGAGGGACTTGTGCGGGATGAATGGGTGGTGCGCTTAGACGGTAAGTTGGTCTGGGCTGATGCGCTGAGACTATCCGGTGATATTAATGAAAAAGTCCAACACCCCGCTGGCTTTGGCGGCGCAGTATCGATCGCAACGGCCGTATATATCGCTGATGACGCCCCGGATTACTTAAACTTGGCGCGAGAGCTGCTCTCGATAGGTAATGTAAATGTTCGAACTGCGGCCAGCGTGGTTAATGGAATACTTTTGGTGCGTTTTTTAAGCTCCAACACTTTGGCGACGCGAAATGATTTTGGGGTCTTTTGGGCTGGATTTCGGTCTGCGGTCGTTAACTTGCCAAATTTACTGCCTAGGATTTGGCATATTTAATGCGAATAAGAAAGGAGTTTAGATATGAACCTGTCACCACGTGAAAAAGACAAGTTGCTTGTCGCTATGGCTGCAGAGGTGGCCCGCAAACGACTTGCGCGGGGAGTTAAGCTGAATTATCCAGAAACCGTTGCCTTGATTTCTGACTATGTTGTCGAGGGTGCCCGCGACGGGCGGACAGTAGCAGACCTAATGAGTGCCGGTGCCGATGTGATTAGGTGCGACCAAGTCATGGAGGGTATCACTGATATGCTACGTGAAATTCAGGTTGAGGCTACCTTTCCAGATGGAACCAAGCTCGTTACCGTGCACGAACCAGTCCGTTCAGGGAGATCAGAATGATACCCGGAGAGATTGTCACTCAGTCCGGTGACATCGTTCTCAACGAAGGGCGTGAAATAATTACGTTGATTGTTACCAACACGGGCGACCGGCCCGTGCAAGTTGGGTCCCACTACCATTTTTTTGAAACCAACAAAGCGCTGGATTTTGATCGCGATGCCGCGCGTGGCTTTCGGCTTGATATCCCATCGGGAACCGCTGTGCGCTTTGAGCCCGGCCAAACCCGAGAAATTACGCTCGTTGCCTACCAAGGCAAGCGTGTTGTAAAGGGATTTAATGCACTAATTCATGGGGAGCTTTGATCATGGCATACAGCATTGATCGCGCCAGTTACGCCGGGATGTTCGGTCCTACGACAGGTGACAAGGTTCGTCTCGCGGATACGGAGCTTTTCATCGAGGTTGAATCTGATAGGACTATTTATGGTGAGGAGGTTAAATTTGGGGGCGGTAAAGTTATCCGTGATGGCATGGGGCAATCCCAGGTGACACGCGCTGGGGGTGCCGTGGATACGGTTATCACTAATGCATTAATTGTTGATCATTGGGGTATAGTAAAGGCCGACATTGGTATTAAAGATGGCAAAATCACTGCGGTAGGTAAGGCCGGCAATCCGGATGTTCAACCGGGAACAGACATTATTATTGGTCCTGGAACCGAGGCTATAGCTGGTGAAGGGCGGATCGTTACTGCTGGCGGCATCGACGCGCATATACACTGGATTTGCCCACAACAAGTTGAAGATGCGCTTTATTCTGGCATTACTACTATGTTAGGCGGTGGCACTGGCCCTGCAGAGGGCACAAACGCAACGACCTGCACTCCGGGACCTTGGCACATGGCCCGGATGATACAGGCCGCTGACGGCTTCCCCATGAACTTGGGGTTTTTCGGAAAAGGTAATGCCTCTGAACCAGATGCCTTGATAGAGCAGGTCACAGCAGGGGCTATTGGCTTGAAGCTGCATGAAGACTGGGGGACTACCCCGAGCGCCATTGACTGCTGTCTGGGTGTTGCAGAAGAGATGGATGTTCAGGTTGCAATCCATACTGATACGTTGAATGAGTCCGGCTTTGTGGAAAACACCATTGCTGCGTTTAAGGGCCGTACCATTCACGCATTTCATACCGAGGGCGCCGGTGGCGGACACGCGCCAGATATCATCAAAGTTTGTGGCGAACAGAATGTCTTGCCCTCTTCCACCAATCCGACGCGACCATTCACGGTAAACACAGTGGATGAGCATTTAGATATGCTCATGGTCTGCCACCACTTAGACTCACGGATTCCTGAGGATGTCGCATTCGCGGAAAGCCGTATCCGTCGCGAAACCATTGCAGCTGAGGACATCCTTCATGACTTAGGCGCGTTCTCAATTATTGCATCTGACAGCCAAGCCATGGGGCGTGTCGGAGAAGTAATTATCCGCACTTGGCAAACGGCAGATAAGATGAAAAAGCAATTTGGAAAATTGGATGGGGAGCGTGGAGATAACGATAATTTGCGGGTCCGGCGTTATGTCGCTAAATACACAATCAATCCGGCCCTCACGCATGGTATGGCCGATCATATCGGCTCGATTGAGGTTGGAAAGCTTGCGGACTTGGTTCTCTGGAAGCCCATGTTTTTTGGTGTTAAGCCTGATTTAGTCTTAAAATGTGGCACGATCGCCGCCGCGTTAATGGGTGATCCTAACGCCTCCATTCCAACACCACAACCAGTGCACTACAGGCCAATGTTTGGCGCCTATGGTAAGTCGTTGACGGAGAGTTCCGTCACGTTCCTTTCTAAGGCCGCGATCGATTCCGATATAGCGGACGCTTACTGCATTGCTAAACGGACACTGGCTATCGGCGATTGTAGAACTGTGAAAAAGGCTGACATGATTCTCAATGATTACACACCTGAAATGGAAGTCGATGCGGAAACCTACGAGGTTCGGGCAGATGGCCGGCTTCTAGTTTGCGAACCGGCTGAGCAGCTAGCCTTGGCACAGCGTTATTTCTTATTTTGACGGAGAGAACCATGCAACGCGCGATAAATGTAAAGCCCCGTGGAACGTGGCAAGAAACGCCTTACGCGACTGTGACGCTTCCGTTCGACGAACGCCATCGCAGGCGGATCTGCATGACTGACGACAAAGGAGAGGACTTTATGCTTGATCTCGCCAATGCGGTTCTTCTGGGCGATGGGGACGCGCTTGAACTTGAAGATGGTGGTGTGATCGCTGTTAAAGCGGCGGCTGAGCCGGTTGCTGATATTCAATGTGTTGATGCGGAGATGGCGGCGCGTATTGCTTGGCATATTGGGAACCGTCATACCCCGCTTCAGGTATTGGCGGCCGGCCGGCTTCGCATCTGCAATGACCATGTACTTGTCTCAATGGTTGAAGTGTTAGGGGCACATGTTGTTTGCTCAATGGCCCCTTTTGCGCCGGAGGGCGGGGCCTATGCATCTGATAGGCATGAGCACGGACACCATTGTGAATAGTCTCGCTGACACGGCGCTATATAAGCTAATTACGTGGCTTTCACCGAATTTTCCGGTAGGGGCCTTCACCTATTCGCACGGCCTAGAGTTTGCCGTGGAAATGAACCAAGTGAGCGATTACGACGGCCTTACGCATTGGGTTGATGGGATTTTACGGTTTGGGTCAGGGCGCGTGGATTCGAGTTTTTTTCGTGCGGCTTACGAAGCACAGTCGTCCTGCGATATGACGGCCCTATCTCTAATAATGGAAAGGGCCTATGCCCAACGAGGTTCGGCGGAATTAATCTTGGAAAGTACCACGCAAGGCCGCGCTTTTATCGATACCTTGGTAAAAGTTTGGCCGGAAGCCCGCCTGCAAGCTTGGCATGACCGGTTGGCCGTGGATAGTTGTGAACCCCCCTATCCTATAGCCGTCGCCGTCGCAGCTGCAATAGCGGCTGTACCGCTGGAGGCTGCACTAATTACTTATTTGCACTCTTTTGCTAGCAATTTAGTCAGTGCGGGCCTTCGGCTTATACCACTTGGGCAAACCGATGGTCAACGTGCCATGGCGCATTTGGAGCATCGAATAATCGATTCGGCACGGGCGGCTGTGGTGCGTGATCCGGAAGATTTCGGTGCGGCTGCCGTGATGGTGGACTGGATGTCAATGCAACATGAAACCCAATATACAAGGTTATTTAGATCATGACTAATCCGCTTCGCGTTGGCATCGGTGGCCCTGTGGGCTGCGGTAAAACCGCCCTTCTAGAACAACTTTGTAAAACTATGCGCGAACAGTATGATATCGCTGCTATCACCAACGATATCTACACTCGTGAAGATGCTGAGTTTTTAGTCCGAGCCAATGCTTTGGGTCAAGAGAGGATCGCAGGTGTTGAAACTGGCGGCTGCCCTCACACGGCTATACGCGAGGATGCATCCATGAACCTTGCCGCCGTGTCTGATATGGCGTTTAAATTTCCTACCCTCGATGTGGTGTTCATTGAGTCTGGCGGTGACAATCTTGCTGCTACGTTTTCGCCGGAATTGGCAGACATTACTATTTATGTGATTGACGTTTCTGCCGGTGACAAAATCCCGCGGAAAGGTGGACCTGGTATCACGCGATCGGACCTATTGGTCATAAATAAAATTGATCTTGCCTCGATGGTTGGTGCCAATCTCGAAGTTATGGACCGTGATGCCAAAAAGATGCGCGGTGACCGCCCGTTTATTTTTGCGAAAGTCAAACATGGCTATGGGGTGAATACTATTATTGATTTTATTATTGCGAGAGGTGGGCTCAGTCCATTTAATGGAGTTTGAGAAACTATATTGCTTACCCTTTCATCTGGGCCAACTATGGACCCTAACTTACAGATAACGGTTATGCCTCTATAAAATTTATCAAGTCCCGCGATACAACTGTTTCATATAATTTCAATTACCAACGCAGTTTGTAAATCCCTTACGGCGATCAATTATGAAAATGTTCTCGTTTTATCGACACTATATGTTGTCTCAGGGTATTTTATAACCATGAGCAAAATATTCGCTGTCTTTTGTTTAACTCTTACTATGATTCTTAGTTGCACAGGAGTGATGGGTGCTAATGATCTGTGGGGTGAGCTAAAGTCAGGCAACCATCTTGTCTTAATTCGTCATGCCCTTGCACCCGGATTTAGTGATCCAGAAGGCTTTGACATAAGGGATTGTAAAACACAACGCAACTTGAACGATATGGGGCGACAACAATCGAGGGATATTGGAGACTTGTTCCGCTTAAATGGTATCAGTAGAGCAGTTATAAAATCTAGTTATTGGTGCAGGTGTATTGATACTGCAAGATTGTTAAATCTTGGCCAAGTTTCTGAATTACGTTCCCTTAACTCTTTTTTTGAACATAATGAGAGAAAGCAGGAGCAAACGGACGCAATAATGAAGTGGATTCAAAACGCGTCGTTAGATACACCAACAGTTCTTGTTAGTCATTTTGTTAACATCGCTGCTTTAACAGACTATGGTCCTGAGTCCGGGGAAATTATCTTTGTTCGCAGGTTAACAAACGGTTCAATTACAGTTATCGGCAGCATTCCGACGTTAAAATAATCTGATATTTGTGCACGGTTTTAGGGAATGGAGCTGAAATGATTTTGAGACTTATCGCAATCGTACTGAATGTTCTGCTATTGATAATGTTTGGAACTTACTTCATCGGACATGGGTTGCCGAACAATTTGATTCTCTGGAGCTCTGCAACGCTCTGGTTATTTGCACCTCTCGTAACTCTCCTTTACATTCGAAAAACGATATAAGACAAGCTACCCATTAAATGTGCACAACTAAAATGAGAACCGTCGCGGGGAACTTTTGGAGGAGCGGCCTAGGGTAATGGCGGAGCTCCCTTGGTCCCCGACTTAAGTAGCTTGCAGTATTTTTTTGGCATAGGATTGGATAATTAGAGCCATTTATGCGACCGTGTTAGTCCTAGTTTGCTGAAACTTAAGGGCTTGGCTAATACACAAAGTATATTTTTGAATGCATTAGATTCGAGAATTCATAACTGTCGGTTTTATAACCCTGCCACTTGTGCGTATATTGAAGTATGGCATGATTGTGAGGCGATCTGTATTTGCTACATCAAAAACAGATTTGAAAAGTCATTGGTAATTAAAACGACTGATCTTCTGTACACTCTAATAATATCTGGATTTTGATATGGTAATCGTGCCAATTAATTGTCAAGAAAATATCCGATTTGGAATATTATTAATGTTTGCATACTCGTTATTGGCTTTGATTACAGACTCTTTTGCAAAACGCCTAGTTCTTGAAGTTACCATTAACCAAGTTGTTTGGGCCCGATTTTTCTTTCACACTATAGCCCTTATTATTTGTTTTGGCCCCATAAAATTTTTTCAATTATCGCGAACCAGAAATGTTAAATTACAGGTAGTCAGGTCTTTACTAATGATCGCAACCGCATTTTTATTTTTTTCTGGCATTGGGGTAATTGATTTGGCAACCGCACATTCAATTTTTTTTCTGGCTCCTATTTTGGTCACTGTTTTATCAATTCCAATATTAGGGGAACGTATCGGCATCCGGCGATTATTTGGGGTTTGCTCTGGATTTATCGGGGCCTTATTAATCATAAGGCCCGGGTATGAAAATTTTTCGGCTGAGTCATTTTATTTTGTAGGTGCAGCTATTACTGCAGCACTCTACCAACTTGCTACGAGACGTTTAGGGCATACAGATCATGCCCATACCACACTTTATTATACTGCTGCGCTTGGCACGATCATCTCCTCGCTTGTAGTTTGGCTTGACTGGCAACCTGTCCAGCTAATGAGTTGGGGATTAATGATCGCTCTTGGCACTTCGGCTGCGTTGGGTCATTTTTTCTTGATCAAAGCGTTTCAAATGGCGCCCGCATCGGCGCTTATGCCTTTCACCTATTCTTCTCTTATTTGGGCTCTCATTTTGGGCTATAGCATATTTAATGAATTACCAGATCAGCAAACATTTTTCGGGGCAGCAATCATTATTGGCAGTGGGCTATACATTTATATCAGGGAAAGAGCGATAAACCTAGGTCGAGGGTAGTGTTATTAACTTTTGTAATCCAGTATTAGCTTTTAGTACGTGAATGTTAGTTGGGAGTGATGGGGTTTTACACTACCAGCTCAGCCGTTTTGGGGTTATGTGAGTTACGTCGGCGTATCATAAATAGTAATAGCTTGAAAGAGGTGTGATGGGATCGTGGTAGAAATTTAGGAACTACCTTCATTATTTTAAAAAATTAGTTTGGATGATTACTGGATTGCTTTGAGATCTCATACAACGCGGTCCGGTGGCTGCCGCCCCGAGAAAAAAGCAAGAGCATTCTCTAACACACGTAACCCCATAGCATTGCGTGTCTCAATCGTAGCACTTCCTAAGTGTGGCAGTAGCACGACATCTCTACGTTTCATAAGCCCCGGATAAATTCGAGGCTCCGCCTCAAACACATCAAGGCCCGCGCCAGCGATCAAGCCAGAATCAAGCGCCGTTACTAAATCCTTTTCGTTAACTAAACTGCCGCGGGCCGTATTCACAAGGAAGGCGGTTGGTTTCATCTTTCGGAGTCGATTTAAATTTATCATGTGTGTATTTTCATTATTAGCCGGACAATGTAATGAAACAAAATCGACCGAAGATAATAGAGTGTCGAGGCAAGGTAACTGCTCAGAATTGGTGAGAGACAAGATCTCGGATGGCACCGGGGAGCGTGAATATATCTTTATTTTCATTCCAAACCCGTGGTGAGCGCGACGAGCTGTTGCTTGGCCGATGCGTCCAAATCCAACGATTCCGAGAGTTCTTCCAGAAAAATCACGCCCTAACATATGGGTAGGGCGCCACCCACTCCAATTTCCTTCTCGAAGATGACGTTCTCCAGCACCTAACCGACGGGCTGCAGCAAGCAACAATGCTAAAGTGAGATCAGCTGTAGCATTCGTTACCACGTCTGGAGTATTAGTTACCACCACCCCTAAAGTTTTTGCTGCTTTTATATCGATATGATTAAAGCCAACTCCAAAATTGCCTATTAACTTTGTGCGAAGTTTATCTGCTGACAGAACATTGTCATCGATACGGTCTGTTACTGTTGTGAGTACCGCATCATAAGAACAGAATGCTTCTTTTAAAGCGTCTTGTGTTAACGGGATATCATCTTTATTTACAACAACCTCGAAGTGTTTTAGGAGATTAATCTCAACCTCTTCCGGCCAGCGACGGGTAAGCATTAGAACTGGTTTTTTCATTTGATATTTGCCGTGTCGCTCAAAATTATAAAAATTTGGCTTTCCACTAATCTCTATCTATAAATTAACCACTTGTTTGCGAACTGGAATCTTTGGGGTTGAAGTTACGGCGGTTGCCGTCTCACGGAAGTGTTCCTCCGCAACTGCAACACCCGACCCAGCCGCAACGGGTAGAGCCGCATCGCGCATTGCCATTTCTGTTCCCGCGAGAGCCTGCAAGACCATCAATTCGTTCAGCCAACCCAGATGACCAATTCGAAATACCTTCCCAGCTAACAAATTTAACCCTCTACCCAAAGATAAGCTGTACCGATGATAAGCAATCTCTACCACGTTATTAGCATCATAACCGCTAGGTAGACAGATTGCACTTACAGTATTGGATTGTAATTCAGACGTTTTAGCACACAGTGATAAACCCCAGCCATCAACAACAGCCTTTTGGACT
>MDTB01029686.1_pt1 | contig 55379 bp, 51 predicted proteins | sample 811161 | NCBI WGS metagenome assembly MDTB01 (sample SAMN05326650, study PRJNA326480) | marine metagenome | isolation source: seawater | place: Mediterranean Sea | collected 2009 | reverse complement strand
GAAATATTTCAAGAAACGTTGTTAGATATGCTTAATACAATAAGGCCAGAATTAATAATCTTTGTTTCAGGCGCAGATATCTATCAAGGTGATAGGTTGGGAAGGTTGACAATATCAAAAGAAGCTATTGAGATTAGGGATAAGGTGCTTTTCCGACATGCGGCTAAGTTTGGTTCTAATGTGGCTACTCTAATGGCAGGAGGATATGCAACTGATCTCAATGATATTGTTGATATACATTTCAACACGGTTAAACAAGCATACAAATTTTGGAGTTCTTAAGACATCTTCAGGTTGTCAAAAATGTTACCAGCCTTCTTAAAAAAATTTTTGTAAATAGAACGTTTTACTTTTTTTTTTCACTTTGAAGAGGTTAGCCGAGTTAATTAGTCTAGAAATTACTTCATCGCTAGTTGCTAGTTCATCAACTAAATTTAATTCTTTTGCAGTTATTGCCTGCCAAAATTCTCCGGTAGCAACTTTGTCAAGATCTAGACTGGGCCGTTTTTTAAGAACGAATTCTTGAAATATTTTGTGTGTTCTATCGATGTCTGCTTGAAATTTGCTCCGACCTTCTTCAGTATTTTCACCGAATAACGTAAGCGTTCTTTTATATTTACCTGCTGTGATTTGCTCGTAATCTATATTATTTCTTTTTAAAACTTTATTAAAATTTGGGATCTGTGCAACAACCCCAATCGAACCAATTATAGCAAATGGCGCGGCTACAATTTTGTCTGCAACGCAGGCCATCAGGTAACCACCGCTAGCTGCAATTTTATCAACAACAACGGTCAATTTGATTTTTGCATCGATTATCCTTTGTAGTTGCGACGCTGCAAGACCGTAACCCTGAACAGTACCGCCTGCACTCTCAAGCACTATAATAATCTCATCATTATTGTTAACTACTGAAAGTATCGCTGTGATCTCATCTCTTAAAGTGTCAACTGATGTTGCTCCAATATCCCCAAAAAAATCACAAATAAAAATATTTTTTTCAAAAGTTTCCTTTGTTTCTTTTATTCGTCTTTTTTTATTTGGTGATTTTTCTAATATATTTGAAAGCATATGTTTTTTTACGGCGGCATGCTCGCGATTAATGTTTATAATTTCGATTTGATTTAACTTTGTTTTTTGGTCCGTTTTACTGTTCTTTAACAAGACCACGAATAGAAATAGGAAAATAAATAAGGATAAGGTTTTTCCACTGAATAACAAAAAATCAAAAATGTATTCCATGTGTGACTCCACGCTAAAATCTACTTAAGTAATAGAACGAGAATTAAAATGAATATAGTTGCATGAAAAAATGGCATTATGAAATTACCGTCTTGTTTGATTGAAAGGTGTGCCCCAATCCAACCTCCTGCCATGTTGCCTACAGCCAGAGCGATTCCTGCCCACCATAAAATTGATGAGCCAATAAAAAATACCGTTAATGCGGCGACCGAATAAGGGACCACTGCAATTACTTTATGCATATTTGTCTGAATTAAATTCATTCCTCCTATTGAGCTAAGTACAAACATTAGTAGAAATCCAATCCCCACGTGAATAAAACCGCCATAGAATCCGATACCAATCAATAGAATATATACAAATGGCTTTCGCTTGAGATTATTGGAGAAGGCAAAGGTATCATATATGTTTTTATGTCTGTATTTCCTTATAGCCATGCTGATAGCTACGATAATCATTATGAAAGCTAAGATTTTGTTAAATAGGAAATCCGGCATTCTAACACCCGCTAAGGCTCCAAGTACTGCTCCGGGAATCAACGCAATAGCTATATATATGCTCTGTTTAATGTCCTTATATCCTTTTTTGAAAAAAACAAATGTTGCGGGTAGTGCCTGCGCTATTATCGCGATTCGGTTAGTACCATTAGCTACGGTAGAGGGTATACCAAAAAGTATCATTATAGGGAGACTTATTAAAGATCCACCTCCCGCGACCGTATTAATAACTCCTGCCGCGATTCCCGCTAAAGTAAGTGACAAAACAATTACGACTTCACTTATCATCGCTCCCCCTAAGTTGGCATGGGATGCCAACCAGCGTCAGCCCATAGTTGGCCACTAACAGCTGAGTTCCGTATTAAAAAACTGATTGCATCAGCTATTTCTTCGGGTCTGATCAAGCGGCCTATCTGCGTAGCGGGTAAGACGTGGCTGTTGATGTATTCCTCGCCTAATGCGCGCACCATAGGTGTATCTGTAAACCCCGGGTGTAAAACAGCGCATCTAACTCCATGATAAATAGACTCTTTCATCAACGTAGCCGCAGCAGCTTCTAGCCCACCTTTAGTCGCGGCATAAGATAACTGGCCTTTATTACCCTGGGATGATACTGAACCTATAAATATAACCACACCCTGGGTGCCTTCCTCGGGGGTCCATTTAGAATTATTTGATCTGCTTCTTTGTTCTGCATGCTGTGCAACAAGTTCAAGAGCCCAGTATATTGGCGCGATCAAATTAACTTCTACTACCTGACGAAAATTTTCCACTGGGTATATTCGCGCTTTTGATTTTTCTTTATTCAATTTAACACTAAGTGCATCTCGCGTTATTCCAGCGGCCGGAACGCATATATTTACAGGACCAAACTCCGAAGACATTGAGGAAAAAACATTGTGTCGAAACTCATTATCTGTGGTGTCACCTTGAAAAACTTTGAGCTGTACTTCAGGGTAGGTTTTTTGGATGCATTCCGCTACATCAAAAACTTCATTTGATAAATCCACTAATGCGATAGCCGAAGTATCTTGTTTTGCTAATTCATCAGCTGTAGCCCTTCCAATTCCGCTTCCCGCTCCTGTTATAATTGCTGTTTTTCCGTCAATTTCCATATTTCTTATGCCTAAAACTGTTAAACCGACATGATACTCGTACTTGTGCAGTGCCGCAAATCAGTATTGTTTATTAATAATCACTATTTACCCTTAATCTTCGTGAGCAACTTACTTGGAACATAACTTGCAGCAAATGCTATTGCTAGTGAAGTAATAGTTATTGCGAAGAGGTCGCTCGTTTTGATTTTAATCGGTAGATAATCCACAAAGTAGATTTCCGGGTTAATTAACTTAATTGAGATTAAATTTTCGATTATAATCATGAGCTTTGGTGCGAAAAGAGTCATTGAAACGCCTAAAACTAAGCCAGCAACCACCCCTACTATTGATATCATTGACCCCATCGTTATGATAATTTTCGATAGAATAGTTGGGTTCGCTCCCATGCTTCTCAAAAATCCTAGTGCGGATTTTTTTTCTTTCGTAGCGAGAATGACAGCCGTTGCAATATTAAAGCTTGCCACAAATATAATTAAGCTTAATATCACGAATAAGATTCTCTTTTGAGATTTGAGTGCTAAAAAAAATTGTTGGTTGAACACTGTCCATGGATATACTGCTAAAAGATCGCCATAAATGTCACTGATAGTTGATGCAGTTTTTTCGGCAGTTGATGGGTCTTCTAGATACACTCTAAAACCGGATATATGCCCTTCTAGTTGAAAAACATTCTGCGCTGTTTTTTTACTCATGATTATAAATCTTGAGTCAACTTCATGAAGTCCTATTTTAAAGAATCCCGAAACTATCATTTTCGAAGCTTTAGCACCTGCCTCGGTAGTGATCAAGGTCAGAGCTTTGCCGATTGACGTTTTTAGGTTTTCGAGAAGGGTCTTGCCAAGGATAATATTGTTTTCATTATTTTCTATGTCGGCTATATCCAAGTAATTAGCTAGGCCACTTCTCCCTTCGTTGCCCCCCATATATACTGCTTCAACAATTACCGGGGTGAAAGAGTCTCCCGACTCAATAAGGGCGTCCTTTCTTATGAAAGGTTCAATTGCCTGAACATTTTCTTGACTTTTTAGCCATGCCTCCTCGGTCTCCCAGTTGGGTTTGTTTTCTCTATAGAATATCACGATGTCAGAAGTAACGCCCAGAGTGTGTTTGAGTATGGCATACTCAAATCCATTTATTATTGAAGTTGCGATCGTGATAGTGGCAACTCCTATACAAATTGAGAAAGCGGCTACTAACGCTGCTAAATTCAGAGATTTATTTTTTTTTATTCCCAAAAAAAATCTGAAACCAACAAAAAGTATTTCAATTAGACGCATGCGACATTCCGTTTTCGTCAAGTTTAACAGTCTTTAAAACCAGTGTCTTTTTTATTAAAATAAAATTAAGCTGATAACTTATGGGATATAGTAAATGATATTTGAAAAAAAATTTTTATTGACCCTTGTCGATGAACACTCCGCAGTTAAGGGCCGAAAAAAACCCATTACTGTTGCAAAAACTCATTTATTTTTTCAAAAAAAAATAGATACCGATCTTGGCAAAAATGTTGAGCGAATATGTTTCGGAGCTGGATGTTTTTGGGGAGTCGAAAAAAGATTTTGGGAAATTGATGGCGTTGTCTCTACTTCTGTTGGTTATGCTGGTGGTTTTACTGAAAATCCGACCTACGAGGAGGTCTGTTCGGGGAAGACTGGCCATACAGAGGTAGTGTTAGTTACTTTCGACAAGTCAGTCGTTAAAATTAATGAGATTATAAAGGTTTTTTGGGAGATGCACGATCCCACTCAGGGGTTTCGGCAAGGCAATGATGTTGGGACCCAGTATCGTTCTGCTATTTATTATTCTGAAAAAGAGCATGAAGATGCTCTTATTAATTCTAAAAAAAATTATCAAAGAACCTTAAAAAAGGCAGGAAAAGAAGAGGTGACCACGGAAATTAAGCAACTAAGTATATTTTATTTTGCTGAAGATTATCACCAACAATACTTAATTAAAAATCCAAACGGATATTGTTCTTTGCACGGCACTGGTTGCAAGTATGTCGATGAGTGATGATTAAACTTTTAGGGGGTTAATGAATGGGGTTAACTACAGACTGTAGATTGATTGATAATCAGGTTGTTGGTATTTGCTCGCTGATGGGTAAGAAAAAGTTAAACCTGATAGACGAGCGTATTCTGGAAACGGCGGCTCAAGATCTTCGTGATTTGATTGCTTTACAGCCAATACGTTGCATAATAATGCAAGGTAGTAGTCCTTATGCCTTCTCAGGTGGTGTAGATTTAAATCAACTCGGCCGGCTAAATAAAAATACGGCAAAAAATTTTATAAATAAACTCCACACTTTTTGTAACATGATTCGAGAGCTTCCTGTCCCTGTGATTGCAAAAATGCAAGGCTTTTGTATTGGTGGAGGATTAGAGATAGCAGCAGCTTGTGATTTTAGAATAGGAGATTATTCAGTAATGTGTGGTATGCCAGAGGTAAAAGTTGGAGTACCTTCGGTTATCGAAGCAAATTTGCTTTTAGGCCTTGTGGGGTGGGGAAAAGCTAAAGAACTAATGTTGAGAGGCAATATGATAGATGCAGAAGAGTGCTTCAGGATAGGGTTGATTCAACATGTGCTAAAACCCGAGAAATTGTCTTCATTTATTGATGATATTTGCAAAGAAATCATTTCAAACGGGAAAAACGCATTAAGGCTTCAGAAACAACTAATACTCGAATGGGAAAGAGTGATGAACTCAAATTCAATAGCTGCCAGTGTTAATTATTTCCAAGAAAATTTTGAATCAGAAGAGTGCTCCGACCTTACAAGGGATTTTTTTCAAAAAAAAATCACCGATTAGGCTCGATTAATTTATTGTTAAAATCTATCATTATTTGGCCTGTTTCCATTAGTAAGGAGTCATATTTTGGCTCGTCATAAGGGTCACTAGCTTCCTCCTCATTGTTTTCTGCCCCATCAGAATCTACTCGGGTAAGTGGTTTTAGATCGTGTAAGAATCGAAACTCATTCTCGAAGGCTAATTGATTTTTCTTGTTTTTCTCATGCTCACTCTCTCGTATGGACTGGACTAAAGAAAGCGTAGTTTTGCCTTGTGCTTCTAATATTCTTTTTTCCGTTTCGACTAAGTGTTGGAATTTCTTGTTATTTTTTATTCGAGATTGATGAGACTTAACCAAACTGTTAATTACACTTTCATCAAAATTGGATCTTCGGTACGAGGCTTGGCTTATTTTTGCCCAAGGCAAAGCGTTTTCCAGTCCTTTTTCACCATGATTTTTTGGAGCTGGTAGTCCGAAAAACTGAATATCAGGGATGACCCCACGGTGTTGCGTGCTTTCTCCGTTGACTCGGAAGAATTGAGCCATGGTGGTTTTTAGTTGGCCTAACTTGCCAGCTCCTTCGCTATAGCGATTAAGATCTACGAGGTTTTGAACGGTACCCTTCCCGAAAGTTGGTTCGCCTATTACTAGACCCCTCCCGTAATCTTGAATGGCACCAGAGAAAATTTCGGATGCTGAGGCGCTGTTCCTGTTTACCAGGACTAATAAAGGTCCATCATACGCTACTCCTTTTTGGTTATCTCTCTCTAGGTCTAATCGTCCTCTCCAATTTTTTACTTGAACTACTGGGCCTTTATTGATGAACAAACCAGTTAAGCTTGTAGCCTCTGAGAGTGAGCCCCCTCCATTATTCCTTACATCTACAATCAGACCGCTCAGTTTTTTCTTCGTAAGTTCCTCTATGATTTTTTGAACATCCTTTGTAGTGCTTTTATAATCGTCTTTGCCGGCGGTTTTCGCATCGAAATCCTGATAAAACGTCGGGATTTCGATCACACCAACTAGGCTGTTGCTGCCTTTATCTGATTCGACCGAGATGGTGAATCCCTTGGCTGCTTGCTCTTCTAATTTAATCTCGTCTCTGATTATTTCGACAAGGTTGGTTTTGCCTCCTAAGCTTTCTTTTTTCGGTAGGATCTCCAATCTAACAGTGGAGCCTTTAGGCCCACGAATTAGGTCTACTACATCATCTAATCTCCAACCTACTACATCAACTAAATTTCCATTTAAGTTTTGACCAATTGAAATTATGCGGTCATTAGGAAATAGTTTTCTGCTGAAATCGGCAGGTCCTCCAGGAATAATTCTTCTAATTACAGTCAGTTCATCTTTATTCTGAAGAACTGCTCCTATCCCTTCAAGAGACAGGCTCATCTGTATCTTGAAATTCTCGACTGAACGAGGAGAGAAGTAAGCCGTATGAGGATCGATAGACGTTGTATAGGAATTCATAATAATCTGATAGACATCATCTCGATTTAGTTGCTTCGTTCTTCTGGCTATCCCTTCGTATCTTTGGGCCAAGGTTTCTTTGTATGAATCAGTCGATTTTCCATTTAGCTTTAAATTTAAGGTTTCATTTTTAATTTTTTTTCGCCAAATTTGGTCAAGTTCAAGCTCCGATTCAGCCCAATCCACTAAATCTCTATCAAGTGTAATATTTTCATTAATCTCAAAATTAAAATTTGAATTTTTGATTAATTCTTTGGCTTTTTCGGATCGTGATACTAATTTTGTCCTGAATTCTTTAAAAATTTCAAAAAGGGGCGTCAGTAAGGCCTTTTCTAGATAATCATCAGTTTTCAAGCTGTGATATTCAAATCGCTTAATATCTTCTAAAGTGAAGTAGATTTTCATGGGATCTAGTGCATTTATATATTTATTGAAGACAAGTAAAGACAAATCATCAGTAAGTTTGACCGGTTTATAGTGATAATTTTCTAAAAGTTGGGTTATTATTCTTGTAGCAAGAACGTGTTCTTTAGTCGGGCCGAGCTCGGTTTTTGGCACTAACTTGGTATCAGAGTAAACGTTCGGGATCAGGAAAATGACAAAAACAAAACTGAAAATAAATTTTTTGTAAGAATGCATTTTGATAAGTTTAGTCATTTTGAAATAATGTCCTTAAGTATAGCTATCTTATGAGATTGGATAAAGTTTGTTCTTAAATTATTTGCCAAATGGAACCAATAGACAGTTATTTAACAACTCCAACTGAACTCATAGAGTGGTGCAATAGACATGACTCGAGGCAGTTCGTGGCAATTGATACTGAGTTTGAAAGAAGACGTACGTTTTATCCAATTCCCTGCTTGATTCAGGTAGCTACACAAGACTCAATCTGCTGCATCGATACGGTTGCGATAACCAATTTAGATCCTCTAATAAATTTTTTTAACTCAACGAAGCGTACGCTGATATTTCATGCGGCAAGGCAGGATATAGAACTTTTGATGCCTCTTGGTTTAAAACCTCATGCAGTAATCTTTGATACCCAGCTGGCGGCTTCATTTTGCGGTTTAGGAGATCAATTGGGTTATGCAGATTTGGTTTTTAATTTACTCAAATTCGAAATTGATAAATCTAACCAACGTGCTAATTGGTTGAAACGCCCACTAACAGGAAGTCAGTTAAATTACGCGATTGAAGACGTAAAACATCTATATAAATTACATGATATTTTGAAAACGCAATTGGTTTCCCTCGGTCGATTAGATTGGTTTAGTGAAGAATGTTTGCTGGTATCGTCCTTTTGGTTTAATGACTCTCCTCATGAGGCATGGAAAAAATTAAAAAACATTAATAGTCTCCCTCAAATTTTGGCTAAACGTGCTTGTGAGGTTGCAGTCTGGCGAGAATTTTTGGCTAGAGAACTTGATAAGCCGCGTAATTGGGTATTATCGGATAGGGGAATAAAAGATTTGGTAGTCACGGATTTTGAGTCTCGTGCTGAACTAGAAATGGCTTTAAAAAGCAGCTTCTATATTCGCGGTAAGTCTGTTGGGCAACTATATAAAATTCTTAAAGGAAATAGTATCTACAAACACATTGCGTATTCTCGGCCAGGCAAACCAGATGCCCAACAGAAACAGGCTCTTGAAAATGCGATGCAGAGTATTCAATTAATAGCAAAACAGCACCAAATCGAGCCACACGTTATAGCCACAAAACGTGAATTAAAGTCTCTCTTAATTGATAGGGCAACCAACAGATTAGTGGCTAGTTGGCGGAGGAAAATTCTGGCAGAAGTATATCAAAAACTCGATTTGGACTTAACTTATTCTGAAAGGAAAATAGAAGATTGAGGAATCAACTTTTTTAGATGTTCGCTAAGCTGTGTTTCAACGTCGCGTATTTTATGGTCAGGTTGCCATAACTTTTCTTTATAACTATATCTATTATCCAATAATAGTCGATTTTGCATGTCATTTTTAACCATTTTCTTATGATGGCTCTCTGACAACCTTAAGCTTCCAAGTGACACAGAGTGGATGTTACTTTTTGGAATGCAGTTAACAGCTAGCTCAAATAATTCGAGATAGTCTTCCTTGCTAGCCTCGGTCAAGATGAGAGGATCGAATCTAAGGCCTATTTTCCAACCGTTTTCAGAAAGCAATTTAATAGACTGAATTCTGCTCGATAAATTGGGAGTACCTTTTTCAAAAAGGTCAATTAAATTTTGCGGATTTAAACTGAAAGCACAAACAACATTTGAGTTCGGCTTAATTTTGAGCAATTCAGTAGTCCGTGAACTTTTTGTTCTGATTTCAAGCATACAGTTTTGCAACTTAGAAAAAAAAGGTACAAAGTATTCTGCGAAGCCCGTTATCTTTTCCGATGCAAGGCTATCGCAGTCGTAACCTGAAAAAAACCATATTTTAGTTTTCGTTTTCATCGATTCATTCGAAATTGCTTTTCCAAAGTCCTCGTAATTAATAAAATATACGTGATATGCGGAATTGAAATGGCCTTGAAGAAAACAATAATCACAATCGTAAATGCAGTTGTACATATGAGAAAAGTAAAAGCCCTTAACTGATGTCGTAGAAGGGGGGATTGGTATGACTAAATTATTTTTCTTGGCTGCGATAATATAATTTAAACTATCTTTTTGTATCCTGAAATTTTGTTTATTGCGATTAAATATTTCCCCATAATGGTTTATTCTAATGATATTGCGTGCTTTGATAATATTAAGTATCTTTTTAGTGCGGAAATGTTCAAAAACATTATTCTCAATAAAAATCGTTTTTGCCATCCTAATTGCCTTCCCTGTTCCATTCTCGCTTTATTTGACTTAAGATTTTTCGAGTCGGTGCGTTTTTTAGAATTCTTAAAAATGGCAACTTTTGATCTTTAAATTTAACCCTATAGTTATTAATTAAGCGTTTAACTTCATTTCGCTGAGTTACAGTGAATTTTACGGTTCTTAACCACCACGGTAAGCTAATTGGCTTAATCGATTCAGCAATTACTGCTGCTTTAACCAAATAGTCTGTGACTAGTGATTGAATCACATTTCTTTCTTTTTTGATGCTCATCTCTATCTCATTAATACTTAGATGCTGGATTGGTTTAGAATCGTTGTCAGTGACGACCTTTACCACCGCTAGTTGCTCAGGAATCGAATTGATCTGGGCTAATTCTATAAATCCCGAAGCTTCCATATCGTAAAAGACGTTGTTCGGGTAATTTTCTGCCGGTTTAGCGTATGTGTTTACCTCAACTACTGGAATGCTTTTTTTAAAAGGAGTTGAAGGATACCACGAACGATTTAGTTCTTGATCATGAATTTTCCCAGCTTGAACCACAGTTCCGATTTGAAAATCTCGATGTCCGACACAACCGATGTTTAACCAAAAGATAATTTTATGCTCACATAGAGCTTTTGCAAAAGATACTGCTCCGGCTGCTCTAAAGCGACCCTCTCCACTGATAATAATAATTATCTTATGTTTTCTAAATGCAAGGAAAGAAGAGTTTGTGATCTCTTTAAATTCATCAAGATCGAAAATTGCGCGGGCTTCTCCAACATGCGCAATAACAATAACGAGGTTGAAGTCATAATACATTTGATTGAATTTGATTTAATTTATTTACAACAAAAAAGTTCTTATGTTTTTTTGCTCCGGAAAAAAGAATTTTTTTCTTATAGTTTATTTCTTTCTGGATCTGAACTATTTGCAACTGTGATAACTCAGGGGATTTTATTAGTTTGAACAGAGATTCTAATCGATATAGGTCAAGATATCTTGTTTCTCTGGAAAGCTGGTTTGGATGGCCACCATACTTAGTAACCAACTGCTCCTCAATATAGCCCACTTCTTCCTTTATTAAAATTCTTAGCCAAAGATCATAATCCTCACATGCGGTGAGGGTTTCATCAAAACCCCCCACAGATTTGAAAAGTTTTTTTCTTATAAGAACAGAGGAAGGAGAAATTAAACATCGTCGAAGGGACCTCTCAAATAGGTTTTTAGAATTTTTATCGTGGTATTTTTTTTGCCCTATCTCGATGCCTTCTTTGATCCACTTTTCATTACAGTGTACGAGGTTAATTGCTGGATTTTTCATTAAATACTGAAGCTGTATATCAAGCTTTAATTTTTCCCATTCGTCGTCTGAGTCTAATAGCGCAATAAAATTTCCTTTTGCATTATTAATCCCAACGTTACGCGCGGCGCTAACTCCAGCGTGATTTTGTTTTATGTATCTGATGCATTTAAATTCTTCCTTTATCAGTTGCTCTGTATTGTCTGTAGAACCATCGTCGACGACTATAATTTCTATTTCTACATTGCGTTGCTGAACAACTGAACATAGCGCTCTTCTTATTAAAGTTGCTCGATTAAAAGTCGGTATGATAACGCTAATTATCGCCATTTGATTTATTATCTGGATGGGGATTGAATTGGAAAATTTTTGACACCTCTTTTGAATGACAATTTATCAAGAAATAATCAAAAGATCCCCAGTTTATAAATAATTTATTCAAAGTAGCGTCGTTCAAGGATTCTACGACTTGCGATAGGTCTTTATCATAAACAAGTCCGAGACCTAATTCGGAATAGATTAGAATATTGCCTTGTTCATCGAGTAAGAAGCTTTTGACCTGACCAACCTTCTTTCCATTCGTTGTATAGATAAAGGAGTAATCCCTGATCCTATAAACGTGAGGTGTATATTCTAATTCTACATAGACTCTTTGAGGTCCGTTCTGCACAAACCAATTACCGTTGGAATCTGAAAAATAATTTCTATTCAAGAAATTTTTAATTCTTAGATGGCTAATTGATTGCTCCTTAATAAGCCACTCTCCTTTTTTATTCATTTTTAGCCAACCATAAACTTCAGGTACATTAGGCCATTTAGCCATCACTTTTACTAAATAATCATCGTCGATGCTTACTTGAGGGCTGAAGGTTTCAAATTTCATTATTTTTAATGGCTTCAATTAATGCCGAAGATAAGCGGCTAAGTTGATTTTCACCAATAATGTATGGGGGCATAAGATAGATAAGGTTTTTAAATGGACGAATCCAGACATTCTTATTGACGAAAAATTTTATAGCTTTCCCCAAATCAACATCTTTGTTGACCTCTACTACACCGATTGCTCCAAGGACTCTTACGTCTTTAACAGGTTTTAAATTGCTCGCATCTGCCAGTTCATTGTTTAATTGTTTTTCAATACGAGCTACATTCGCTTCCCAGTTTAATTCATCCAGCAAATTGAGGCTTGCTAAAGCAGCTGCACATGCTAGCGGATTTGCCATGAAAGTAGGCCCATGCATGAACGTTTTAATCCCTTTTTGACTTATTGTTTGGGAAACTTCATTGGAGGTTAACGTTGCCGCAAGGCTTAAATGTCCGCCAGTCAGAGCTTTCCCTAAACACATGATGTCTGGAGTAATGTCACTATGGTCAACCCCAAACATTTTTCCAGTTCTACCAAAACCAGTGGCGATTTCATCGATAATCAATAGTGTCGACTCATTTTTTAGCAGGCGGTTTACCTCCCTCAAAAACTCCGGATGATAGAACCACATCCCACCCGCTCCCTGAACTATTGGCTCTAAAACGATGCCAGCCAGCTCACCTTTATGTTCATTAAATTCTTTTTCAAATAATTTGAAAGATATCTGGTCCCATTTTGAGTTATAGGAAATTTTTGGTTTGTCAGAAAAAATTTGTTCCTGTATTGTGTTTGAAAAGAGCGTATGCATTCCCGTAACTGGATCGCAAACTGACATCGCGCCGAAAGTGTCGCCATGATATCCACCTCGAATTGTTAGGAATTTATTTTTTTTATTTTCGCCAATGCATTTCTGATATTGAATAGCCATTTTAAGAGCTACCTCAATTGATACAGACCCTGAGTCAGAAAAGAAAACTTGCTGTAAATTCTTTGGGGTAATATCAATCAATTTTTTGCCTAGCTCGATTGCAGGCTGATGGGTAAATCCACCAAACATAACGTGGCATAGTTTGGTGGCTTGTTCCTGTATTGCACTCACAATATGTGGATGATTATAGCCATGGATGACGGCCCACCATGATGACATTCCATCGACTAAGACTCTACCATCTGCAAGTTTAATGGAGCAGTGTCTCGCTGATACCACAGGATAGTTTTTGTCAAGTCGATCAATTCTGCTATAAGGATGCCAAATATGCTGGTTGTCATAATCAAGCCATTGCTCACTACCAAAATTAGTTCTATTTAAACTTTTCAAAATAAAATACCACCTCGATTTAATTTAAATATTATGTATGCTTATATATAATTTTCAACTATGTTTTTACTTTAAAGGAGATGTTGCATGAATGGCCTAATGATGAATATGCCTTTGCTAATAAAAAATATTGCACATCATGCTGAAAGGTTGCACGGAGATAGGGAGATTGTTTCTATAACTGCTGATGGGGCTAAGCACCGTTACACCTTTAAAGATTCTATGATGAGAGCCAGGAAGGTCAGCACGACATTGGATAATTTGGGTATTTCCAAGTTCGGTAGGGTAGGCACTCTAGCATGGAATAGTTATAAACATTTAGAATTATATTATGGGGTATCTTGCTCGGAAAGGGTGCTTCATACGATAAACCCTCGTCTTTTTGAAGAACAATTAGTCTATATCATTAATCATGCCGCCGACGAGGTCATATTTTTTGAGGCCATGTTTTCTAATTTGGTTAGCAAACTGATCTTGCAGTGTCCTAACGTTCGTTATTTAGTCTGCCTTGATAAATTCGATCAAAACAATGGTCGACATTTAGACCAAGCAATGGATTACGAGATGCTTATCAATGATAGCGAGGAAGGGTTATGGGAAGATTTTTCTGAAGAAACAGCGTCTGGATTGTGCTACACGTCAGGGACTACTGGAAACCCCAAGGGTGTACTTTATAGCCATAGAAGCACTGTGTTACACTCATATGCTGTTTGTTTGCCCGATAGCGCAGCTTTGTCTGCAGTGGATTCAGTGCTTACAGTTGTCCCGATGTTTCACGTTAACGCTTGGGGTTATCCCTACGCTGCTCTTATGGCTGGCTCAAAATTAGTTTTCCCAGGCCATCTATTAGGTGACCCTAAAACTCTTGTCGACTTGATAGAGTCTGAGGATATAACTGTAGCAGGTGGAGTGCCAACTGTGTGGCACGGGTTACTTTCTTATCTTAAACAAAACAAAAAAAAGCTTGATTCCCTCAATAGAACAGTTATAGGAGGTTCCGCGTGCCCACCATCGATGATAAAAGAATTTAGGGAAGTGCACGATGTGCGTGTTCTTCACGGTTGGGGTATGACTGAGATGAGCCCGATTGGCCTAATTAATCAGGATAAAGACAAGACTAAAAATTTATCTGGCGATGCCTTTTTGTCTCAAGCTTTGAAGCAGGGAAGACCGATACCGGGTGTTGAAATTAAAATTATTGACGAGAATGGAAACGACTTACCGTGGAATGGAATCGACGTCGGTAATTTGCTTGTCAGAGGACCATGGGTATGCAGAAGCTATTATGAAGAAGATGTAGAAGCGAGTTTTGATAATGGTTGGTTTGACACGGGTGACATTGCAAGTGTTGACACCAATGGGTATGTGCTTATAACAGATCGAGCAAAAGATATTATAAAGTCAGGCGGAGAATGGATTAGTTCTATCGAACTTGAAAATATAGCTAATTCACATCCAGATATTGAACAGAGTGCGGTTATCGGAGTGCATCATCCGAAATGGGAGGAAAGACCAATTCTAGTTGCGGTTCGAAAGAAAGGCGCCATAAAAAACCTTGAAAAGGAATTGCTCGATTGGTTTCAAGACAAAGTGGCTAAGTGGTGGATTCCCGATAAGGTAATTTTCATCGAACAGTTACCTCTTACAGCAACCGGAAAAGTAAGTAAGTTGGCTCTTCGCGCAAAGTATTCCCAAGCCAACGAAATATTATAGTTTCAAAATCGAATTCACTTCCAGGTAACTGAGTATCTTTTGAACTGATTCATCGACAGTGGCATTGTCTGTCTCGAGGAGAATTTCTGGATTTTCCGGAAGTTCATAAGGAGATGATATTCCCGTAAAGTCACTAATCTCTCCTGCTCTAGCTTTTTTATAAAGTCCTTTCGGATCCCTATGTTCACAGACTTCAAGATTTGCTTTACAAGCTATTTCAATAAATTTCGTTTCTGGAAAAAGTTCTCTTACACTTTCTCTATCGTTTTTAAAAGGTGATATAAAAGCTGCAAGCGTTACTATTCCAGCATCAACGAATAGCCTGGAAACTTCACCGATCCGCCTTATATTTTCAACTCGATCTTCTTCACTGAACCCAAGATTTTTGTTTAATCCTTGTCTCACGTTGTCTCCGTCAAGAAGATAGGTGTGTATTTTTTTTTTGTTCAGTTCTAAATCCAGTTTATTGGCAATCGTACTTTTCCCTGAGCCGCTAAGCCCTGTGAACCATAAGACAGCCGAATCATGATTCTTAATTGAATTTCTTGCTTTGTGGCTAACTGACTGCTCGTGCCAAAATAGATTTTTCGTCATAAATACTCTTTTAATCATAAAAAACTTATTATAACTAAATTCTTTTAAAGTTTGGACTAAATAGTGTGCATTTGTTTTGTTATAATAATAGAACTTTAACGACAAACAAAAACGAAATTTTAAAGAGAGGGATTTCTATGAGGTTTAAAACGGTAATTTCGGGTTTAGCAAGAACTCCGATGGGGGGGATGCAAGGAGTATTGTCTCCTTTATCCGCTTCTAATTTAGGTGCTTACGCTGTCAAAGGTGCACTTGAACGCGCGGGAGCTGCTTCAGATAAAGTAGACGAAGTAATAATGGGTTGTGTCCTTCCGGCCGGTCAAGGTCAAGCACCAGCTCGTCAGGCGGCCGTCGGGGCCCAAATTCCAGTAAGTGTACCAGCCACAACTATAAATAAAATGTGCGGCTCTGGTATGAAAGCTGTAATGATGGCGCACGACTCAATTGGGTCGGACAACAACGAACTAGTCGTCGCTGGCGGTATGGAAAGTATGACTAACGCACCTCACATTTTGCCAAAATCAAGGGATGGGCTAAGATTGGGTCATGGAAGTTTATTAGACCATATGTTTTGCGACGGATTGGAAGACGCATTTGACAAAGGTCGGCTAATGGGTTCCTTTGCAGAGCAATGTGCAAAAAAATATAGTTTCTCTAGAGAGGCTCAGGATGAGTTTGCGATAGAATCTTTAAAGAGGGCGCAAAGGGCTATTTCACAAGGCGATTTCGAGAGAGAGATACAGCCGGTTATTGTAAAATCCAAGAAGGGTGAAAGTGAAGTAAAAGAAGACGAGCAACCAGGCAAAGCACAGCTAGATAAAATCCCTCATCTCAGGCCGGCATTTGAAAAAGATGGCTCAGTGACAGCGGCCAACTCCAGCTCAATTTCTGACGGTGCTGCTGCACTTATTCTTTCCTCTGAGTCTTATGCCAAGGCCAATAATTTGTCGGCACAAGCTCTTTTGCTTGCACATGCTACTCACGCTCAAGAACCATCTTGGTTTACCACTGCTCCTGTTAAGGCAATAGAAAAGCTTTTGACCAAAGTCGCGTGGTCCATTGAAGATGTTGATCTTTTTGAAGTAAATGAAGCATTCGCAGTTGTAACCATGGCTGCGATGAGAGATCTTAAAATACCTCATGAGAAGATGAATATAAGAGGCGGCGCTTGTGCGCTAGGTCATCCGGTGGGAGCTTCTGGAACTCGAATAATAGTTACTCTAATTCACGCATTGCAAGACCACGGATTAAAAAGGGGTGTTGCTAGTTTGTGTATAGGTGGGGGAGAGGCTACCGCTGTCGCCATTGAGCTTCTATGACGGCTCTTTTAACAGCACTCCATTTATACTTATTCCTTAACTGACGGATCGAGGGGGAAACCCTCGATCGACAATCTCGAGTTTAATCTTTCAGACCAACAGTCACCCGCGTGTAATTTCCGTCCTTAATGGTAATGGCGGTTGCCCTACCACCTAATACAACAATTGACCCGTCTGGCATCATTACAGGATTTTTTAACCATGAAAGAATTTTTAACTGTGTTCTATCGGCTAATTTCCACGCACCGCTCTCTAGAACTCCTACCAAACCGACGGCGCCTGTTATTATTGGGGTGTTATCATTGGCTAATTGAACTCCAAAGATGCCCTCTCTACCTGGCCTCTTGTTATAAATCCAACTTTTTCCACCATCTTGGCTAGAAGCGTTTACTCCTGCAGCTCCCGCCAGCCAAACGATGTTGCCTTTTTGTACGCCTGATATCCAGTATGCAGGTTCAGGTTCTTTTGGTATTACTGAAGAATCGCGTCTCGTCCAGCTATTTCCTCCATCACTACTTTGTAAAATAAAGCCGAATTCACCAGCAATAGTGACAACTCCATTTCCAAGTAAAACCTTGTTCCAAGAAACATCCCCTCTTCTAAATGGTGGTCCAGGATCAAATTTTGTTGTTACGGTAGGAGCGGGGTTTGTGTCGAATTCGGTCTGAAATTGAATAAAACCTTCGTCCGGGTAAACGATGTAATCTTTATCTGCCACTGCGGGCTGGCCGTTTACTGATCCAGTAAATTTAAGTGAATCAAAATTTAGGTTTTGTACTCCTAAATACCAATCAACTGCTTGTCCTCCTGGGAATTTGGTTTTTGGCATAAGGGCATCAGTAATCTCAATTGTCTCGAACGTTTTACCATCTGTACTTTTTGATATAAGCCCTCTTGCGCCAACAACCCAGGTAACACCGTCTTTGTGGGCAATATCAAGGACTGGCTCGCCAAATTCAGATACTTCTCCTATCAGTTCGACTGCTCCATCACTTAATTTGTAGAGGTTGCCTGTTGCGGAACCCAAGAAGGCACTTGAGTCATCAATCTTGCCAATAGCAGTAAAATCAACGTCCGGCGTGTTTTCTAATGGCTCTAGGGTTCCCGTCTCTCCATTTATTTTAAGAGTCCCTACCAACCCATTATGGCCAACGACTACGATACCGTCGAAATTCTCAATATATTCCGCTCCGTAGAAATCTATAGTCATGGTACTGGTGTCAATTTTATTATCATCTTCCGATTTAGTTAAAGAGCTAAATCCGATGAGGAAAAATAAAAAGACAGTAAAGGAAATTGTTGAAAACTTTCTCATTTGTGATGCCCCGTCCGTTATTAATTAATCCGCTTTAAAATATGTCATCCACTTCTTCAATGACTGGAATAACTATCCCCAATTATCTACAGTTTATAGATAAATTAAAAACTTCGCAAAAATCTTGCTACAGCTCAACATTATCGGTCTAAAAGTTCGCTGGTTTCAAGTTTACTGACGAAATTAAAGTTTGGATTTTGCAATCGAACAATATGAACTTCGATAATAGGCAAGTGGCCTGAGATCGTGAGAAGGTTCAAAGTGAAGCGAAGTCGGTTCACCTATAACAATATGGTGGTCTCCGCCCAGTGAGATTGATTTTTTTTTACACTCAATGTTTAACAAACAGTCGTCTAATTTTGGACAGCCGTTTTGACTATTTGACCAGTTTATCGAATCAAACTTATTTTTTCCTTTGGAAGCGAAATGGTTAGAAATTGATTGTTGGAGCTCTGATAAAATGTTTATACAAAAATGTGAGCTAGATTTTATTGCCTTTAACGTTTCAGAATCTTTATCTAGGCAAATTAAAAATAGGGGAGGGTCCAATGATAAGGGGGTGACTGCACTCATGGTTAGTCCGAAGTTTTTCCCGACTGGATTGGTGCAAGTTATAACAGCCACTCCGGTGCACCATTTTCCGCAAGCTTCTCTGAATGAGTTTGAATCAATCATAGCTTTAAATAGTTGACTATATTTTCCATGGAATTTCCCTAAGTAGCAAATTCAACACCGCTTTACCGGTAAACCTATCGCACTCCTATTCGGCCACCCTATCATACTTCAATTACCTCAGACCACCCGTTTACTTCAATTACCCCAGACCACCCGTTTACTTCAATTACCCCAGACCACCCGTTACGCATATTTGCTTATATAATATAATTTTAAGGTTGGCACATGTATTTTACAAAGCGAGCTGTTTGGCTAAACCGATTTTTTTGACTTATCATCAAGACACTGATTTAATGAAGTTAGGGAGTGTGTGAAATTCTGTACGATTTGGAGCGTAATATTTCACGAGTAAATGGGTGCCCCGTATCTTCGGCCGGAAGCCTCATACTCATAATCGTCTTTTACCTACTTCGGTCTTACTTAGTTATTTAAAAGAGGAGGAACAGCATTGAACGCTGAGAAAACCACAATTGGACAAAAATTAGCTAATTGGATGTTAGACCATCGATTGACTACTTTAGCTATGATTCTTTTACCTACGCTTTTACTGGCATGGGCTCTTCCCTCAATCGAGGTGTATTCCCGTTTTGCAGACCTTCTTCCGGCGAAGCACGAGTACATAAAGAACTATAATCGTATGAAACAAACTTTCGGCGGAGCCAACGTCGTCACAATGTCTTTGGAAGTAAAGGGCGATCAGGACGTTTTTACCCATGAAACTTTGACTAAAGTCCGAATGCTGACCGAACAGGTCGATATGATAAAAGGTGTGAACCATTATCAAGTAGCTAGTATTGCTCACCCTAAAATTCGGAGAATCAGAACAACAGCGGGCGGTCTAATTAAATCAGAACCCGTTTTGCCGAGAATAATTCCAAAAGATCCGGAAGATTTAAAAAAGCTGAGAGAGGAATCTTTTAACAATGACATAGTATACGGAACTTATCTTTCAGCGGATGGGAAAGCGGCTCTTATTCTTGCGGGGTTTGATGAAGAGCGCTTGGATTATAATGTGATATTCACTCGCTTGCAGGAACTGAAAGCTGAAGTTGAGCAGGACCCGAACACCAAGCTTTATATTGCTGGCGAGCCTATGCTTAAAGGTTGGATTTATTATCACTCGGGCGAACTCGCATTTATATTTTCTGTGACAGGATTTGTCATGATCCTTTTGCTTTACCTGCATTTTAAATCTTTTGCTGGGGTGTTTGTTCCATTTTTGGGAACAGGCATGGCGTGCATTTGGGGGCTTGGTCTCGTAGGGTGGTTAAATTTTAACCTTGATCCTCTCATTTTAGTTGTTCCGATATTGATTTCGGCTAGAACTGCAAGTCATTGTGTGCAGATGATGGAGCGATATCATGATGAATTAATCACTGGGGCCTCACGAGATAGTGCTGTCCGAACCAGTATGGGTGAATTAATAGTCCCTGCTTCGATTGCAATTTTTACTGATGCAGCGGGGCTGTATGTACTGACGGTCTCATCGATCCCTATTATCGCGAAACTCGGTTATTTTTGTAGTTTCTGGTCTTTGAGTAATCTAGTCACGGTATCTATCTTAGTACCACTGGTATTATCTTATTTGCCGGCACCAAAAGTTCAGGCGGGTAGCTCTGAGCATAAAAATATCTTTTCTAAAGTTATGGGCACCTGGGGTGGGTTTTTAGTATCCAAGAAAGCTCCTGTCCCAATTTTTGGTTTTGCAGCCATTGTTATCGCTTTTAGCATGTTCTACGCAAAAGACATGGTGGTTGGAGAAAATATGCCGGGGTCACCTATTCTATTTCCTCAGTCAGAATACAATGTAGCGGCGTCGGCTATTTCTGGTAAATTCGCCGGTGCCAATCAATTTAGTATTTATTTTGAAGGAGATGGGCCTCATAAGATGAAGGACCCAAAAATCGTTGCGACAATGGAAGAATTTGGTAGACACATGGCGAGCGTAGTAAATTACGGGGGAACCCGAGATATTCCTGATTTAGTCAGGTCGATCAATCGACTATACCATTATGACGATCCAAGATGGTCTATCGTGCCGGTTTCACAGCGTGATATAGGTAATACCTTATTCATGTATGAGGCAGGAGCCGCGATTCCCGGGGTGATGCTTGAATATATGGATCTTGAAGGAAAGAACGCAAACTTCGTTGTTTTCTTCAAAGATGCCACCGGGCCTACTGTAACCGCTGCGATGAATGCTGCTAAAGAATTTCTAGCTGCCAACCCCATGGAAGGAGTCGTTCCAAGATTCGCGGGAGGGATCATTGGAACTACAGCTGCTGGAAACGAAGAAGTTGAACGCTCTGAGATTATGCAGACCATTTTGATTATCACTGTGGTAATGCTATCTGTCATGTTTACGTATAGGTCAATTACGGCGGCTTTATTGGTCTTCGTCGTGTTATCTATGGCCGTGATAATTAATAGGGCTTATATGGGATTTAGAGGCATAGGGTTAAACATTAATACACTCCCTGTAACTGCTGTCGGGATAGGGATTGGGGTAGACTACGCAATCTATATGTTGGACCGGATAAAGGAAGAAGTAAGACATAGAAGCCTTGATGAAGCAGTGAGGGTGAGTCTAGCAACGACTGGAGCGGCCGTGTTATTTACAGCGGTAACCGTCGTGGCGGGTATTTTTTACTGGATTCCTGGCTCTTCGTTGAGATTTAACAGTGAAATGGCAATGTTACTGACCTTGTTAATGGTAAGTAACATGATTGGGGCAATTTCACTATTACCTTTATTAGTTAAGGTATTTAAGCCGAGTTTTGTAATGAAATCGAAGGCAGATGGAGGTTCGCAGACATAGATTTTGGTTGTGAAACCTCTAGGCCCCAGTAAATTGACGCTATTGAGTGAGCTGACGGGGTCTGAAGAAGAATTATCTTAACGAATTAGAGGGTTTGTAATGGTCTTGTAACTTTTAATGATTAAGGGTTGCAGGATGATTATTTAATACTTATAATTCGTAGATGGTATTGTAACTTTAGGAATATCTATATAGCTATCGTTGCATCAAAGGGGTTTACTGGCTCTTTTTTTGGCCAGCTAAACATTAATTGTTAGAAATTTTGTAAAAAGTGGGAAACAGGGGATTTTAAACATGATTAAATATAAAGGAGCTCTAGGAGCACTCTTCCTGTCATTTGTTCTCTCTGCATTCGTTTCGAATGCTCATGCACGGATTCAATTCGATGCATTTGGTGGGGAACTCGAGATGGAAGGATTCCTAAAGTCTGAAACACGAACTCATATGTTCGCAGGTAAGACACACATGGGACAGTGGATCCAAAAATTTCAATTGGAAGCTGCGTTGTCTTACACAGACGTTGGTATTTTTGATGAGTTAACTTTCGTAACGGTTCTTCGACCTGAATATGATGTTATCCAAGATTTGGGTAGCCTAAGTAGCGGTCGAATCGGTGACGGTTCTGATAAGCCATCTAAGGCCAACAGAGCAGTTTTTAACGCTACGAATGACGCATTAGGTTTCGGTGGATTTGACTTTGCCTTTGCTACGAACGGAAACTTCACTGGTGGTATTGGTAAAGAAATCAACGCTGGCCTTGCGACAGCGAATCAATTTGCAGAAATGTTCGAAGTTGATTTCCGACGGTCAGTGACTGGCGATAATGTAAGTAACGCCGGTGGTAACGCTTCCACTACAGGTAGTGGATTCCCGCTAGTTGTACAGAAATCTTCAAACTTAAGTCTTGACTGCGCACGTTGTATCGACATGAATGTAGATAACCATAAGGTTGCTATGGGTATGACCGATTCGAACGGTAAATTCTATCCTTTTAGAGAACTGTATATGGATGGGGTTATTGGGGACTTTTGGATTCGATTCGGTAAACAACAAATCGTTTGGGGAAAAACTGACTTTTTCAGAATGCAGGATTTAATTAACCCCATTGACTACGGACAACATTTCTTCTTTGATTCGATGGAAGATATTCGAATTCCTCAGTGGATGTTATCGGTTCAATACAAGGCCGGTGAAATCGGTCCTCTTACAGACAACGCTTTCCAGTTTGTCTGGAACTTCGACCAGTTTGCACGGGTAGGATTGGGGAACCCTTCACAAATGTGGGCACACCCATTCGCGAAGGATATGAGTACTTTTGGTATCTACAATACATACTTCTCGAAAGAGCCTTGTGTCACACGTCAAATGACTAACAATCGTGACGGCGCCACAATTGATTCAGCTGTAGGTGCAGTATTCGGTCATACAAACGTTAATATCATTGCGGACGACATTTGCGGGGCATTGGGATTTACTGACAATAGAACACCAGCCGGTTTTGGAACACCATCTGGCTTGAGTGTAGAAAACAGACCGGACTGGGAGCCATCAAACACAGAGATGGGGTGGCGTTGGGAATTCAGAGTATCTGACTTTCGTTTCGCTCTTTCACACTGGTATGGCTGGAACGACTTACCAGTATTCAAATTCCACACAGTTAACCTTGTAGCTGCACACATGAACAGTGAGTCACTTAACGCCGCAGGCTTATTGCCTAATAACGCGCTGATTGGTGACTTCGTTTCAGCTAGAGGCGCGGCTGGTGCTCAGGACTTTACAGAGTTCGCTCGAAACTCAATGCTTGCTGGAAATGAAGATCCTTTTGGGGCCGGTGGTTTTAATGACGCTATCTTCTCGGTAACACCACAAGTGGCAGTTCAAATGCTTGCTGATCATAGTTTTAGCAATGGAACTCGAGACGGTAACGGCCGTGGCGGAAGAAATTATCAGGCTCTAGCAGCAAATGCCATGGCTACAGGTAATTTTGCAGGTATCCTTAACGGTATCGAGCCAGGTGGTAATAGCGCATTAAACTTTACTGCTAACGGAAGCTGTAGCGAGATTTCAGCTCGGGTATTCTGTTCACCACTTGCTGGTGGCCAAACATCTATTGAGTATAAGCAATCTCATACTGTCGGCTTATCAATGGACTATTTTGAGCCACGTAGTGGTGTAGTTATGAGAATCGAGTCAGCATGGACTTTTGATCAATTAGTTAACAACACAAGGTCTGTTGACTGGGTAGACGAAAGTGACGTCATGGCCTTCTCATTAGGATTTGACAGACCAACATTCATTCCATTCCTGAACAAAGACAGAACATTTTTCTTATCTTTACAGATTTTTGATACCTGGTATTGGGATCATGAAGGTGACAAAAATACAGGGTTCTTTGTCGATGAGCACAATTGGATTACTACTTTCTTCTTCATCGGTAACTATGCTAGAGATACAGTGAAGCCAATCGGGTTCTATGTATGGGAAGAAGCCTCAAACTCACACGTTGCTGGATTCAACGTTGAGTGGTTGATCAACAATAACTGGTCAATGAAAGGTGGTTTCCACCTAATTTGGGAAGGTGATAACAATTTCACACACGATACAGGACCATATGCTAACTTCATTCACATTGGAGATATTGGCAACGGAACTGGTACGTCAGGGCAATTTCCTTACGTACAATCTGTATTCGGTGTTGGACGTGAAGGAATCGGTGCACTTAGAAATTATGACGAAATCTTCTTCGAGATTAAGTATCAGTTCTAAAACACTCTTACCGATTAGAAAGGGAGGCGCGAGCCTCCCTTTTTTTTTGTAGAAAGAAAAATTATAATTAAATCAACCGTGGAGACCCTTTTTTGTTTAAATTAACCTTTTTATTAACGCTGATATTTAGTTCTATTCTTTTTGCAAATGATCAAAAGGAATTAAAAGACCTGGTACGGGCGACAGCCACAAAATACTATAACGCTGAAAATATTTATGATCGGTTTAGTGGTGCTAGCACGCTTATAGATTTCGGAGAGGAAGAGCCATTAAAATTTGTGGTCGAGCAGCTTTTCAGTGGAGACTTTATCATTATGCGGCATGCTATTGACACGCTTCTCAGCGTGTCCCATCCATCAGCCCCTGATATCATTAATAGAGCTATCGAGCGAATTGAGGATGACGTTTTCCTTAAATTCGTAACAGAATCTTTAAGTAAAAGATCCCGACCCGACATGTATCACACCTTACTAGACTTAGTTGAATCTGAGGACCCTTGGGTAGTCAAGCACTCGATGCAATCGATTGATATGGTTGAATTTTCGGAGAAACAAGAACTGCTTACGTCTTTTATAAGCTCGCCGGACACTGATGAAATAATTAAAGCCTACTCCTATATGGGTTTAGCTAAATTGACACCGAACAATAAGGAAATTCAGGAAAAACTGATTGAATTCGGTAAAAATGGCACGAAAGATACTCGTGAAGCCGCAGCAGTCGGATTAGGCCGTATTGATTCGGAAGCTGCTAGACAGGCCCTAAGGGAATTAAGAAATAGTAACCAACCTAATGTCCAGATCGCTGCGTTAGGAAGTGAGGTTGGCTTGGGAATGGCTGAGCCAAGAGAAAAGCTTTTAGAATTAATTCTTAATGGCAAGGGGTTGGACCCAACAGTTGCAGCTGCGAGTATTAGGCGTATGCCACGTGAAGTTGCAGTTTCGATAACTACAGAATTGATTGATTGCTGTGAACTAAATTCAGAAGTAGGGGCGAGATTGTTGGAGTCATGGTCTGAGCTCGGTAAGCCACCTCTAACGATAGTTGATTGGGGTTATAATCATAAAAATTCAGATATAAGGATGCAAGCCATATGGTTAATTGGCACACTAAGAATTGATGAGTATATCGAACCAATTACTAAAGAGCTTGAAAGTGACGATTCAGGCATCGCGACGATGGCTGCATGGAGCCTACTTAGAATCCTATCAAAAATTGAATAATGGGTAAGTTGATATTATGAAATTAAACATGAAATGGAAATCAATTTTGTTCGGACTTGCTTTTGGTCTAGCTTTTATTTTCGGTAACGTTAGTGGCGATGAGTTTGAGATCGATTTAGATAAGATAAAAGCAATGGCCCCTCCCGACGGTACTATTATAAATGAACAGAACTATGAGAAATATAAAGCTTTATTAGATGAAGAGTTCGTAGAGACGTTTATAAAAACTGGATGGGTGAATATAACAGCAGGAGAAACCTTCTCGCTTAGACCTCATGAAAATTTCGTAACTGCGTCTAAATTAAATATGGGAAAGGCTTCATTGGGCAATGAACCTGGTGTACTTAATGGGTATATCGCAGGACGACCATTTTCGGCCGAATCATTGAAAGAGAGTGACTTTAATTCGGGCACGAAGTTAATTTGGAACATGAGATACGGTTATGCTGGCGATGGCGGTAGGATACCCGAAATGTACTGGCAATATAGAGATATGAGAAAGCAGGAGCTTGAAAGAGAACTAGAATTCGAGGCCGAAGGAATGCGGTTTATGTATCGACACGTAGTTGATCCGATGCCTGCTGTTGAGAAAAATCCTTACGATATTTACAATGCTATCACCTTGACAGCGCTGTCACCAACCGATGTAGCAGGCACTAAATTATTAATTTTTTATAATAGCGATGACCTTGCAGAGGAACAAGGGTGGATGTATGTTCCGCTTCTTCGTCGAGTTAGAAGAGTAGCTACAACGATGAGAACCGATTCTTTTTTAGGATCAGATATTATGATTGAGGATTTTTTAGGTTATACCGGCCGAGTAAAAGATATGGAATGGACTTTCAAGGGTGAGAGACATATTCTCCTACCTGTTTATCGACACGATAAAATTTATCATGCAGAGAGAAAAGCCAGAAAATTTGATTATAAGTTTGTAGATTTTCACGGCCACTCTGGTTGCTTCCCTAACGTAACGTGGCAAACCAGAAAGGTTTATATTTTAGAAGGGGTCCCTAAAAGATCTGATCATCCGTTATCAAAGAGGTTTTTTTACATAGATGCTCAAACAATGTTTCCGATCTTTGGGAAACTTTATGACAGAGCCGGAGTATTGTGGAAGTTTTTACTTGGCGGTATGGCACATCCAGATTATCATATAGAGGACAACTTTGGTTCAGGTGTTCCTATGCTTGATTCAGCGGCAGTAATTGATATTCAGAGCAAACATTGCACCACACTACAGATGGTCACGGTGGCTAACGCGCCAAAAATGAAGCGCAAAGATTTTGAGCCTTCCGCACTGAACGTTGGGGCCAGATGATATTCATTTAGTTAATGATGGGGAGAAAAAATGGCTAGTATAGAGTCTGACGACATTAAACAATTGTATAGAGGCTGGGTTTCTGCAATGTCTGATAACCCTGATATGGGGCTGGAAGATCTTCGGGAGCTTTTCGATCATTGGGGTGATATAACTGCGGAGCCCGGAGGTGTGGACTATATTGAACAGCCTATCGGCGATTTTAATGCGATGTGGGCTATCCCGAAAAATTGTGATCAAACTCAAGTAGCATTGTGTACTCATGGGGGCGGTTATGTTACCGGCTCAATGTTTACTCATAGAAAGGTGTTTGCTCACATTGCAAAAGCCGTTCGATGCCGAGCACTTATAGTAGATTACAAAAGGGCGCCTGAACATACTCACCCATCACAGGTTGAAGATTGTTTAGTGTCTTATAAATACTTACTAAACGAGGGTTGTTCATCTGATAAAATTTTCTTCACTGGTGATTCCGCGGGAGGGGCGTTAGCTGTCTCCATAATGTTAAAAGCACGTGATGAGGGATTACCATTACCCGCTTGTTCTGCACCTATGTCGCCTTGGTTTGATCCTGAAGGTAAAGGGTCGACGGTTGAAAGTAATGCCGCTAAGGACGCATTAGTTCAAAAAGAGGTTCTTCTCAATATGGCGGAAACTTTCTTGGGTGGATGCCCTAGTGATGATCCTTATGCGAATTTATTGAAAGCGGACCTCACGGGTCTACCCCCTATATATATTCAGGTTGGTGCTGATGAAACGCTTTTAGATGATTCGATAAGATTTGAAGCTTTGGCTAAGAGGCAGGGGGTTGAGATAATCCTCGATATATTTGATGACATGCAACATTGTTTTCATCTTCTAGCCGGTCGAGCAGTTGAAGCTGATAATGCAATAGACAAAATAGCGAAATGGGTGAAACATTATTTAGCAAATTAGAGTTGGGTGCATCTATTAGGTATGAATACAGAAATAGTAAAAATTTTCGATCTAACAGGTAAAACTGCGCTTGTTACTGGTGCTTCAGCTGGTTTAGGTAAACGTTTTGCTCAAGTATTAGCAGCGGCAGGTGCTGATGTTTTCATAACTGCGAGACGGATTGATAAGTTAAGAGAACTTTCAGAGCAGATTAATCTAAAGAATGCTGGTAGATGTGAAGCCGTTGAGCTTGATGTTAGGGATCGATTGTCAATTAGGAAATGCATAGAACTCATTGAAGAAAAACAACCTATTCAAGTTTTAATCAATAATGCTGGTATCGCAATAGTAAAATCACCGGAAAAATATTTGGATTCTGATTGGGATGCTATATATGAAACAAACCTCAGAGCTCCATGGACTTTAGCTCAAGAAGTTATAAAAAAGAGATTGGCCGATCAAAAATCATGCAGTATAGTAAATATTGCTTCGGTTTTAGGGATCAGACCCATTGGCCACCTGGCTGCCTACGCTGCTGCAAAGGCGGGAGTTATTAACATGGGTAGGGATTTATGCGTGGATGTTGGTTCAAAGAATATCCGAATTAATGCACTTGCGCCTGGTTACTTTGAAACTGAAATGAATAAAGATTGGTTAAAGTCCTCTGCTGGTAAAAAATTATTGGAAAATATACCGGCAGGTAGATTTGGTCAACCGGAAGACCTTGATGGAGCGCTACTTTTTATGGCTTCCGATGCTTCATCTTTTATGAATGGTAACCTTATTACGGTAGACGGAGGCCACTCAGCAGGCCTGTAAATTACTCCGCCATCCAAACAACAAAGACCCAGTCTAAGACTAGCTTCTTTTCAGCAAAAGAACCATTTCCTTCTTTTCTAGTCGAAAATGCCTGTGCCTTTACTTCGAATAAAGTTCCTTTTTCAATAGGTATTTTTTTTGAAATCAGGAACTCTGAGTTAATAATATCTTCCTCTAAAACCGGTGCGGTGTGGTCACATTTTTGCCAACCAATCAAGGTGATAACATTAGGGAATGCTCTAACAAATTGAGCATAAGTTAATGATATTGTGTGTCCCCCATAAACTAGTCTTTTTTTGAGATAACTTTGAGACGCATCGGTGTGGGTTATTGCAATGTTGCCAGTCATTCTAACTAACTCTGGCGCGCATGTAATAGTGTCGCCTGCCTGCACAACTATTTTAGAATTTTCGGCGATTTTGGGGGAGGGTAGTTTTAGAGATTGTTTGATTAATAAATTGATATTCCAAGAAAAAGGAATCGATTTTATTATTTCCTCATAGTCGAGTTCTGATGGCATCCATGCGAAGTCATCATTCATTCCTGTATTAGCTTTTGGATCAAGGCATGAAATCATTGGGCAACGCCAATATTTAAGAATTTGTGCAGAATCTTGATTTACTGTTTCCATTTCTAGTGCAACCATACCTGTTGCAGCGCGGCCTTCTTTGATTTTGTTTTGTTTTAATCCAACCACCTTAGTTTTAGTTGTTAAGGTATCACCAATGTATACTGGCGTTTTTAGATGCAAACCTCTGTAGAAAAGGTTGCCTTTCACGTTCTGTGAGGCAAATGTGGTTTGACCGTTGATCATGTTAATTGCTAGCATAGGGTTTACAAGCCGGTTTTGCTCGCCAGTTACCCTGCAGGAAAGAGTGTGATCAAGTGGAAGCCGAGATCTGTCGCCAGTAATAGCCTGATAGTAGGTTGTATATCCCTGATCAATCGTTACCGCAGGTGCGCCGAACTCATCGCCTATTTTAAAGTCTTCAAAATAAGGGCCTGCAATGTTTACTGAATTCAATTACTCTTCTCCTCTATTCATTTTTGATTCAAACTCTTTTCTTATTAGGCTGCCGTGTTCATTTAACTCAGGGATTTTGATGTCAGTATTTTTTGAATTACCAACATGATCGACAGTTATAAATTTACCGTTATTCGTCCTTATCTCCCTCCTAACTAGAGCTGGATGCTCAGAAAGCTCTTTTACCGAGTTCACACTTCCATATGCAATTTGAGAGACACCTAATTTTTTGATAACCTCTTCACGTGTTGATTTCTGCAGGATGTCATTGATTATCTGTTTTAGTAATATTAGATTTTCCATTCTCTCCTGATTGGTAATAAATCTTTTATCATTGGCTACGTCTTTTGCTCCCAATACGTCGGAACAAAATCGCCTCCACTCCCTGTCCGATTGAATAACCAGAAAAATAGGTCCAGTTTTGGTTTCGAATTGGCCGTAAGGCGCTAACTGTCCATGATCAAGTCCAGTTCCCTTGGGAATTTTGTCTCCGTATTCATAGTAGGCTAAAGGGACTGACATCCATTCGGAAAGTACACCGAACAACGAGACGTTTATTTCAGCTCCTTTTTTACTGGATTCGCGTTTATAAAGATATTTGAGAATTTCCGAATAAGCCGTCAGTCCAGTTGAAATATCGCAAATGGATGCTCCAACTTTTGATGGGGTCTCAGGAGGACCTGTGACAGAACATAGCCCGGTTTCGGCTTGTATAAGAGCGTCGTAAGCCTTCATTGAGGCATACTTACCCGAATGTCCATAGCCGGAAATGTTACATGTTATGAGCCTAGGATTAAGACGTTGATTTGAGGAGTGATCCAAAGAGTATTTTTCAGTGACACCTGGCTTAAGATTTTGAATAAAAATATCGGCGCTTTCAATCATTGACTTGAGTAATGACAAATCCTCTGAATCTGTAAGGTCGATACAGATGGATTCTTTCCCAGCATTCAACCAGCAAAAATAGGCGCTATTATGATGAACTACGTTATCATAGTAGCGTGCAAAATCCCCTTCGGGCCGTTCTACCTTGATGACACGTGCACCATTGTCTGAAAGCAAACGACTACAATACGGCGCTGCGACCGCTTGCTCAAGCGATATGGCAACTACTCCATCGAGTATGTTTTTCACCTATCTTCAATAAGAGCGCGGTAGTCCGAGCTCGTGTTCTGCGAGGTAAGACAAGATCAAGTTGGTGGAGATTGGGGCGATTTGATAAAGCCTAGTTTCCCTGAATTTCCTTTCTACGTCATACTCTTCAGCAACAGCAAAACCACCATGCGCTTGCATACAGATTTCCGCAGCCGACCACGACGCTTCTGAAGACAGCAATTTCGCCATATTAGCGTAGGTTCCACTGGTATCGCCTTCCTCATAAAAGTAGCAAGCTTTGTCTAAAATGGCTTCTGCAGCTTCTGTTTCCGCGAAAGCTCGTGCAATTGGAAACTGTATTCCTTGATTTTGACCTATCGGTCTTCCGAACACTTCCCGCTCCTTCGAATATTGGGTTGCCTTGCTGATAAACCATCTCGCATCGCCTATGCATTCTGCAGCAATTAATATTCTCTCAGCATTCATGCCTGATAAAATATATTTGAAACCTTTTCCTTCTTCTCCAACCAGCGCAGAGTCTGGTATTGGTACATTATCAAAAAAGATTTGGGTCGTTGAATGGTTAAGCATAGTTCTAATAGGTTGAATAGTCATACCGTTTTTCTTTGCATCGTTCATGTCGAGCAAAAATACAGACAAGCCTTGAGATTTTTTAGAAACTTTTTCTTTAGGGGTGGTTCTTGCCAGTAAAACCATTAAATCAGAATGTTCCGCTCTTGAGGTCCAAATTTTTTGGCCGTTAATCAAGTACCCATCGTCTGTTTTTGTCGCTGTCGTCGTAAGGCTGGTGGTATCCGTGCCGGCTGTGGGCTCAGTTACACCAAAAGCCTGTAGCCTTAATTCACCTGATGCAATTTTGGGTAAAAATTGGGCTTTTTGTTCATCGCTACCATGTCTCAACACGGTACCCATTGTATACATTTGAGCGTGGCACGCTGACGCATTTGCTCCGAATTCGTGTATTGCTTTGAGAATCTCGGACCCAACAGAAATTGATAAGCCGCTTCCGCCGTATTCTTCTGGTATTAAGCTTGCAAGAAGCCCTAGCTCTGTAAGTTTGTTAACAAACTCGGTGGGATACGCTCTTTCTCTATCTTTTTCCCGCCAGTATTCTCCATCGAATTCTTCGCAAACTCTTTGAACGGTTTCTCTAACTTGACTTATGACCTCGTCATTTTCAGATTTCATTAACATAATTTTTCCTGATTTCTTTCTTTACTTGCAATTTGACTTACTAGCTCCGGTTGACGGAGACAGACAAACTTTAATTACCTATTAGCCATGATTTTATCTAATACAGGATATAGATAACTGTTAAAAAGTTCAGGGTTTTCACTCATTGGAAAGTGTCCAATTTCCTCCATGATGATGCATTCTGAATTTTTTGTTTTTGTTGCTGTATCCTCTGTCATTTCCGGTGTACATGCAAAGTCATATACGCCAGTCATGTAGTAAATGGGCACATCCCCTGATAACTTTTCTGTTTTACCCCTAAAGTCATGATCTTTGCTGTAAAAATACAGGTCACCTTTGAAGATTCCAGGACCACCTTGAGCATAATACCACCAAGTTTCCCATCGATATTTATCAGGGCTCTGGGGGGCCATCAAACCAAATACTGATGTCGCTGCCGTTTCTCCACCGTGTATATGGGAGTGTCTTAGATAGTCAATATGCCAACCAGGTGAATATTCACAAGCTTCTATTGCTATTAATGAACCAACTTGATTGGAATAATTTTCCGCTAAGTGCAAGCAAATATTTCCGCCCATAGAGCTACCCATTATTACTGGTTTTTCTAACCCTAGTTCTTTGCAAAAAGCCATAACTATCCCACTGTAAAATTTCGCGGTTAGCTTATATTCTTCTTTTTCTTTGTAATAGTCATAAGGTGGTATCGATTTACCATGTCTAGGAATATCGATAGCTATTACCCTGAAATTTTTATTAATTGCTGGGTCGCACAATTGATGTCGCCATTCGCGTGAATCAGTTCCTGCGGTGTGCAAACAAACCATAGGAATTCCTTCACCCGCTTCTTCGAAAAATATTCGGTATTCCTCTCCATCGAATGGGACCCAGATATATTTACCTGTAATTGGTTCTATCTTCGCCATTTTAATCTCCTCCTCAAATTCTTTTTATATTTCCCGCATTCTGTCTAAAGCCCACATTAGGGCACGCATATTTTGCCACAGTAGCATTTGATCACCTTCAAGGGTTACTCTACCGTGCAGTGGATGCGCCATTGCCCACAGATCGTTATACATTGGCGGTGGAACTTCTTGACAAAATTTCTCCCAGCTCTCTGCTGGGCCTCTTATTGCAAGTGAATAACACGTTTCCGGTGTCATTTCATCTGTGAAGCTATCTATTTTACCTTTCAAAAAAGATACCTGATATTCGCTTTCCCCGAACCCAAATAAAAATTCTGCGCTGAAGTGTTTTCCTATCCAAGACATTGGGTCATTGCCGTTGACGGCTTTTTGCCATTTGTTCATCCATGCATTATCGAACATACTCATCTCCTTTTCTCCTAACCTGCCTATATTTTACACTAAATTAATTGTGTTTGTCCCATGGCACAACTGTATTATTTAGCTAGGGCTTTCAGTTGTTCGGCCCATTCTGAGTACGGACTTAACGGTTTAAATGATATATTTTTAATGATGTGCGCATAGCCCTCGCTCCAAATCGGAAGACTGTGAACAATTTCATCTATTTGCTCACCAGATTCAACTTCAACGACAGCTATGACTTGGTACTCGCCGGCTACTTTCCATATCCCTTTAATGGGTCCATTTTCGGCAGCTGCACTAGCAGCAACTGATTCCTTTCTCCAGACTTCATAAAAGTCTTTGGCGGAAACCGAGTCTGGCTTAAATAAATCCGCGGTCAGTAAAACAAGCATAAACTCCTCCTATAAACTTATTTAGGTTATTCTTTTAACAGTATGTTTCTAATGAAATATTTTCAGATTCTCCTTGGTCCTCTCCAATTTCTCATCTCGAACACTATTTAGACATCCTAACATGTTTAAATAGCATGGAGGAAAATTATGGTAACCAGCTCCTAGGACGACGAGTATTTTATACCAATGATAGGGGAGGGACGAACTGCAAAACGGAGGATTAGCTAGATATGTGAAATATTTGCCGTGGGTTTCATCATGCATCCAGCTAGTAGAGTATCCAGCCTCGTATCGGTCTAGTACTGATTTTTGTTTCGACGTAATACTGAACAAAGCGCCATATACAAAATAACATGGATTTTTGACGATATTGCATTTTGTAGAGCCGTCGGCTCCAAGTTTATCTAGCTCTAGTTTGTAATTGACAAGCTTTAGTATTCCGAGTTGATGAGACTTACCGATGCGGGATTCTAGTCGATTCGGATGTAGATTAGATCCATAAGCGAAATAGATTAGTTTTTCTTTAGACATAATACCATGAGTTTAAGTTATTCCTTTCGAGGTTGAATTTATATGCTATATTAAACGTATATATTTCAGGAATCAGTAAAATAGGGAATTAAAATGGCAGTTGCGCACACCGAACTATCTAATATTGACAATCGACAAATATTGTCCGCTCTTGATGATTGGCTCAACGACATCAAACCATTGGTTAAACATTTTGACCATAATGATGAATATCCAAGCGAAATAGTGCTACAAATGAAAGAACTAGGGCTTTTTTGCTTGATGTATCCTGTTGAATATGGGGGAATGGGTATGAACGCTAGCTCATACTCAAAGGTGATTACTAGACTGAGCGAAACGTGGATGAGTCTAGCAGGCATAATAAATACTCATATGATGCTTGGGCAACTCATCTTGCGCTTCGGAACTGACGAACAGAAAAAACAGTTCCTAGGTCGATTGGCCCGCGCGGAGTTACACGGGGTCCTTTGCTTAACTGAGCCTGATGCAGGAACAGATTTACAAGGCATCAAGACTACCGCCGTTTCCGACGGCAATGATTACATTATTAATGGTTCCAAAATGTGGATTACTAACGGTCAGCATGGTTCTTTATATGCACTTTTGACAAAAACTAACCCACGAGCCAATCCTGCTCACAAGGGCATGACTATGTTTCTTGCGGAACGAGGGGAGGGTTTTAATGTAGATGGTAAAATCAGTAAGCTAGGTTATAGGGGGCTTGAAAGTGTTGCTTTAAGCTTCGATGATTACCGAATTTCAAGGGACAGAATCTTGGGTGGGGAGGAAGGATTCGGATTCAAACATGCTGTAGGGGGTTTAGAGCTTGGTAGAATAAATGTGGCCGCTCGAGGGGTAGGTCTCGCTAAGGCAGCCCTTGATCACGCTGTTGATTACTCCAAAATTAGAACCACTTTTGGGAAGCCTATATGCGAGCATCAGTCGATTCAAATTAAATTGGCTGACATGGCTACTCGGGTTGAAGCGGCACGGCTTTTAGTTGAACAAGCAGCCGAAAAATATGATAAGGGAGAGAGGTGTGACATGGAGGCTGGTATGGCTAAACTATTCGCTTCTGAAGCGGCATTAGAAAATTCTACTGAATCTATGAGAGTGCATGGCGGATACGGCTATTCGAAAGAATATGAAGTTGAGCGCTTTTTCAGAGATTCCCCTTTACTATGCATTGGGGAGGGAACCAATGAAATTCAAAAGATACTCATTGCGAAACAAACAATCGAGCGAAGTAAACTAGGCTGAGTAAGCTTGCTCCCTCCAATTTAATTGCTATAAGCTATAGCCTCTATTTCAACTAGGGCTGCGGGAATCATTAGTGCGGAACAGACCGTAGATCGACATGGTGGTTTATTAACGAAGTATTTTTCATAAGAATCATTAAATTCGTGAAAATATTCGGTTTTGGTCAGCCACACAGTTGTTTTTATAACATCGGATAAGCCCAGATTGCATTGGTTAAGAACTGCTTTTATGTTTAATATGCATTGTTTTGTCTGTTCTGCAACAGTGCTTGGGAATACCATATCCAAATCAGCGCCAAGTTGACCTGACAAAAAAACAAAATTTCCTGCTTTGATCGCTTTAGATAAAGGAATTGTCTTTTTATTGATTACTATTGGCTCTCCAATTACTTCAAAAGTCATTTGAACTCTCCATTATTTTTGATTTTTAAATATCTTGTAGATTCCCACGCTTAACAGTGGAATTGTAAAAATGCAGAAGAATGCCCAACCTAATAGACTATAACCCTTACTAACGAGCGTGATTATCCCCACCTGAGATAAGGCAAGACTGGAGAATATTATCGCTCCTGTTAGTAGGCATTCATATTTTTTACTGAGAGGCCGGTGAGATTTTTGTATAAGCCAACCATTGACTCTTTCTGAGACCCCTCTTAAAATTCCGACTGCAGTTAATATTAATGTGCCGAAGAGTGCGACTACATAAATGTACTGCGCGCTAACTAGCGATAATTGATTTAATTTCCAAAAAACCGGCACTTTTATGTCTATGATTGTGGGAAAATCGCCCATTAGGCTAAAATGTAGCAGAAAAGCAGGGGCAGCACCCATCATCCCGGTAAAAATACCCGATAACGCAGCAATCTTCGTATTTGGGACATATTTTACGCTGTATATAAGAACAGGAATCAGGGCGCTATTGTAAAGAGCAAACATAAATCCGGTTTTTATGGATGAGATGGAGTCAAATTCTGGGGCGGTTGCTAGTCTTTCGAAAAAATTATTGTGTGAGCCAGTCGCAAAGAAGAACGCGAGCGCACTCATTAATATTACTATCGTCCAACAGCTTAAAGACTTTTCAACAAAGTCATTACCAAGAAATGAAAAGCTTACGATAAGAATTGCTGTTAAAGTAAGAGTATATATTGATGATATGCCGAAGGTATTAAAAATTGTTTGGCTTGCAGCTGAGCAGACAACAGCAATAATAATGATCAGTAATAGGATAAAACATATTTCATAGGCTATCCAAAATCTGCCAAGAAGCGTGTTAAGAAAACCTCGATATTCAAATTTGGAGAACATCTTTGCAAAAACAAAGCTAATCGATATTAATAGTGAGAAGGTGAGGCTGATCACTGCCAAAGATATCAACCCACCTTTGGGATTATTGCGAGTTACAAATTCCACTATTTCTCTACCGGTAGCGTAGCCACCGCCGATAATTACACTTTGAAATATGGCCGCTGGCAAGAAAAAATAATAGTAAAATTTAGAAAACACTTTTACTTTTACTTTAACTAAGAACCCTTGAAAATGGGTTTTCTTTTTTCAAAAAATGCATTGACCGCCTCCATATGATCATCTGTGTTCTGAAGAGTCACTTGGAGTGCAGCGGAAATTTCCATTGTATTATCAAATGTAGTAGTAAGCGCATCTCGCATCATTTTTTTTGTCATTCTAAGGGCTTGAGGTGGCTGTTCAGAGATTTGTCCAGCTATTTGGTTGGCTCTAGTCATGAGTTCATCTTCTGCGACAACCTCTGATATCAAGCCCCACTCCAACGCAGTGGATGCGTTAATTACTTCTCCTGTGAAAAACAGCTGAGCTGCACGAGACAGACCGACATGTCTAGGAAGAATCCACGCTCCGCCGTCTCCGGGGATTAAACCCATCTTTAGAAATGATGCGGCAAATTTGGCATTGCTTGAAGCAATTCTGATATCACATAAGCTCGCAACATCATTACCCAACCCGATTGCCGGTCCGTTAATTGCGCCAACTATCGGTATTTCTAGGTTCCATAAAGACTTTATAATTCCGTGTATGCTCTCTCGATAATGATCCCTTAGTTGAAGAGGGTTTCCACCGAAGTGCCCAGTTTTCTCCTTCATAGATTTAAGGTCGCCTCCTGCAGAAAATGCTTTTCCATTTCCTGTCATTATGATGCACCTCAAGTTTTTATCAGCATTAGCTTCAGATACAATGGTTTTGAATCGTTCTCCATCTCCTTTATGCCCAAGAGGGTTTCGCGTATCCGGACGATTTAACGTCAGAAAGCCTATTAACCCTTCTTTATTAAATAAAATTTCGTCGTCCATTTCTAAACCTCCTCATTAGTAACTAAAGGCCAGATATTATCTGAGTTGTGTTTTAATGCGATATCTCCCAAGAAGCTGCCCCATTCTACTGCGGATCCATACTCGTCTCTCCATGACCACAAGCGTTTGGTGTAAAAGTGTAAACCGTATTCATATGTAAAACCAATGGCTCCGTGAACTTGATGGGACAATCTAGTGACTTTTTCAACTCCTTCGCTGCTTCTGCACTTGGCCGCGGCCAATGTAATCCTTGCTCGACTGTTCTCCGATAACCCATTGACGTCTAAATCATTAGCAGCCGCAATGGAAATTGCGTCTAACGACGCTGATAGGCCGGCTAAATCTGCCAAATAATTCTGAATCGTTTGAAATTTAGAAATCGGACGTCCGAATTGTTCACGGTCTTTTGAGTATTTTAAAGATAAATCTAATGCCTGTCCGGCGCCGCCTGCTATTTGGCAACTCCGAACAAGTGACCCAATCCAATGAAGAGGATTTTTTGTGAGGTTTGTTTCGACTGATTCTATAACTTTACCCTTTCCAGTAATTTTATCCCTCGGCTCGCTTGCTAGATTAGACAACTTTTCGATTGATAAATCGTTATCTAACTCTATTAATGTAATTCGGCGCTGATCTACGTGTAGCAGTTGTTTGGCGTATCTACCCCAAGCTACATCTAAATTCTTAAATTCTACTTTATTAAGTTTTTCATCAATTTTTATAGGGCCATTAGTAATTGCCCATTGACCATCGGGTAAAACCATGCCGCTCTTACTTGCGAACCAATTGCAGGCGAGACTTTCGCCGACCGGTAATGGGGCTCCGTGATATCCACTAGCTTTTAGAATGATTTGGGCATCTGTCCATTTAGCATCTATTCCGTTTTGATCATCAGGGCTAAAGATATTGGTGAAGCCGAGTTTATTAAATTCTACCCAAAGTTCTTCTGGCCAAACTTGCTTTTCATAAAGCTTCAGATTTTCCCACGATAAAAAGTCATTGAAAAGACGATGAGCACCGTCGTATATCATATTTTTTAAATCACTCATTTTATTCCTAAACCTTTCGCAATTATGCCTTTCATTATTTCGGGCGTGCCACCTCTCAAGGAGAATGAGGGTGCAATTTGAATTAAGTTGCCTAAAATTTGTTGATAGTCAGAGCCGACGCCTTCAATAGTTGGTTGTAATTCACAGAGATCTTGGGCTAATCCCGGCAGGTCCTGTTCGAATTGGCAGCCTAAATCTTTAACGATTGACGCAGCTAGTGTAGGGGCCTTGCCTTCTTCAAGTTGTTTGGCAATACTTAGAGACATGTTTCTTAAGGTGATAGCCCAAGCTATCTGGGAACCAATTTTCGCTTTTTTATAAGTGTCAATTGTAGAGCCCAAAGATTCGATTAGTTTGCGAAATAAAAAGAAACAAGACAGGTAGCGTTCTGGGCCACTTCGTTCTAATGCCAGTTCTTCGGTACACTGTCTCCAGCCTTCACCCTCTTGTCCAATTAAGGCATCGCAGGGTAACTCGACATCGGTAAATGACACCTCGTTAAAGTTTTTGCCGCCAGCTAGGTTTTGTATAGGACGCGCTTTGATGCCCTTAGTGTTTTTCAAATCAATAATAAATTGTGATAGTCCTGCGTGCTTTTTCGCAGGATCTGAATCAGTTCTAAATAACGCTATCATATAATGTGCTCTATGCGCATTACTTGTCCAAATTTTAGTGCCATTTACCAACCATCCATTTTCAGTTTTTTCGGCTTTGCATTTTAATGAGGCTAGATCTGACCCTGAATTTGGCTCACTCATTCCGATCGCAAAACATAGTTTACCTGCTACAAGGTCAGGAATGATTTTTTGTTTTTGTTCTTCTGTGCCATATTTAATTATTAACTGGCCACTTTGTCTGTCAGCAACCCAATGGAAAGCGGTTGGTGCTCCTGCTACCAAACACTCTTCGACTACCACATATCTTTCGAAGAATGACTTTCCGTGACCGCCATATTCTTCCGGTAGTGTCATACCTATCCAACCCATTTCTCCTAATTTTGAACTGAAGTCTTCGTCATATGACTCCCAGCTGTGACTTCGCGAAATGGGCGATTTGTGTGCCAGGCTTTCCTTTAAAAACCTTCTAACTTTTGGCCTTAAAGTTTGTGCTGATTGTGGTAGTTGAGCGGGTTCAAAGTTTAAGCTGTTCGCAATTGAGATATCCATGCATACTCCTTCTTTAATTTTTAATAAAACTCAAAGCAGACTTTGCAAATTCTATTATGATTTCTATATTAGTGTTCGCATCAGAGCTGGCTGCGGTTCCATCTTTCACTCGCTTAAGTATTCCTTGGTAAATCGCAGCAACTCTCCATAGGGTATACGCTTTGTAAAATGCAAGTTGATCTATAGTTTGTCGATTCGTTAGCTCACAATATCTTGAGATGTATTCCCCTTCGGTCGGGATACCATGCTCCTTGAAACTGATATTGCTTAGGGAGGGTACTTTTGCCCCGACGTCAGGCGAGAACCAAGGTGCAAGATGATACACAAAGTCTCCCAACGGATCGCCTAAAGTTGATAACTCCCAATCTAGTACTGCGATGACTTCCGAAGTCTTTGAATCAAAAACAATATTGTCTAGTCTGTAATCGCCATGGATTATGCAGGTTTCATTATTATTTGGTATGTTTTTTGGTAACCACTCAATTAATTTGTCCATTGATGGTATTTTTGATGTTTCTGAAGCTTTATAGATCTTTGACCATCTATGTATTTGCCTAGCCATGTAATCAGAAGTTTTACCAAATGTTCCAAGACCTGCTTTTTTAAAGTCGATGTTTTGCAGCTTAGCGAGTGTCGATATTTTTGAATCAAAAATTCTTTTTCTTATTTTAGGTTCGAGTTCCGGCAGGGAAATATTCCAGAAGATCTCTCCTTCAATAAAATCCATTAGATAGAATTCTGTTCCGAGGACTGATTTATCCTCGCAGTAAGCAACCGCACGGGGCACCGGAAAATTGTTTTGATGTAGTGCATTTATTACTCTATATTCTCGATCAACTGCGTGTGCTGATGGTAATAGCTTCCCAGGAGGTTTTCTTCGTAACACAAATGTTTCCTCGCTAGTCCTAACTTTGTAGGTGGGGTTGGACTGTCCACCCTTAAATTCCTCTACATTTTCGATATTAATCCTTTTATCAAGGTTTTTGGAGAGCCACTGGGTGAGCTTATCAGAATCAAACTTAAGGTGCCCCTGGACTGGTTTCGTTCCAGAAAATTTTTGCTGACGATCATTTTGGTCTTTTTCTATCACGCTACAATTCCTTGATCATGAAGTATTCCTATTTTTGCTTCGCTCAACCCAAGTATGTCAGCAAGTATTTCATCCGTATGCTGGCCAAGGGTAGGCCCAACACAAGCAGGTAGTTTCTCAATTCCTCCAAAATCCGATGCTCCGCTACACACTGGATATCTACCAATATTTGGGTGAGTACGCTTCTGAAAAAACTGAGTCTCAGTGCATATGTCTTTATCGTTTTTTACTAATTCTTCTATCGTCTGATATCTTTCCCAACAAACGTTGTGAAAATTGAGAATTTTTTCAAGCTCATCAATTAATTTTACCCCTATCGCTTCTTGCATAATTTGATAGATCTCTTTGCGCGCAATATATCTATCTCCCTCAATTGAAAAATTTAGTTCCATCCTTTTTTCAAGTTCTTGTATTGAATCTACAATCTTTAGTGAATCTAAGAGCTGCCTCCATTGTTTTGGCGTTATCGCCACAATCATCACATGGATGTTATCTTTGGTGATGAAGTTTTTCCCAAAGGCCCCATAAAGATAATTACCTATTCTTTCTCTTTTCGAATTGTTAATAATAACATCTCCAATAAATCCTAGATTACTTATTGATGACAAGGCTACATCTGATAAAGCTAATGTAATTTGCTGGCCTTCACCAGTTTTTGCACGATGTCTATCCGCTGCTAAGATATTGATGGCAGCATGATAGGCCGTAGCAATATCCCAAGCAGGTAAGACATGATTGATTGGTTCATCGCTAGTCTCTGCTCCAGTGATTAAAGGAAATCCAACTTTGGCATTAACAGTATAATCAAGGGCCGTTCTCCCATCTCTATTTCCAATGATTTCATGTTGTATTAAGTCAGCACGCTTTTTACTTAAGGACTCATAGCTTAGCCATCCAGTTGCAGGCAGGTTGGTCGAAAATATGCCGTTTAGATCGCCCGGTAAAGTAATTAGTTCTGATATAAGCTCTTTTCCTTCGTCGGACTTTGTATTTACTGCTATGGATTTCTTACCTTTATTCATTTCCGCCCAATAGATACTGTCTCCATCTTTTGTGATTGGCCAGCGTGAGTAATCTAGACCTCCTAATATTGGATCAAAACGAATGACTTCGGCCCCCAGCTGAGCTAATGTCATGCCGCACATCGGTGCGGCAATAAAGGCGGAAGCTTCAATTATTCGCATGCCTTTAAGTATAGGTTGCATTAATTGTCCTTCTTTGAATCTGTTAGACTCGCGTAACCGTTTGATAATACTTTGGCGCCACTTTCAAGATCAAATGATTCAAAGTATAGATTGTCTTGCTCGCGCCATATCTTTGTTGACAGGCTTGCACCGGGTAAAAAAGGCGAAGAAAACCTTACGCTGATCTGCGTTAATTTAGTTGCATCGTAGTCGCAACATTTTGCAATTAGAGAACGGATAGCAATCCCCATTGTGCACCGACCATGGAGAATAGGTTGGCTGAACCCAGCTTTTTTTGCGACCTCAGGGTCTGCATGGAGCGGGTTCATATCACCACATAGTCTATAGAGCAACGCTGACTGGGGTAAGGTTTTGATATTAACTACAAAGTCAGGATCGCGGCTTGGTGGATTGCTGGTTTTAATAAGGTTAGGTCTATTTTTAAAAGAATCTTTTTGAGCCCAGCCCCCATCAGCTCGGGCCAAAGTATTGGAGTAAACGATAGCAATGGGCTTCGCACTTTCTTTCAGACTTAGAATCTTTTTTGTATAGATGAAACTTCCTTTGCCAGGACCTCTATCTACAATATTTTCTATCGATGTTTTTCCAACTAAAGGCTGGTCAAGGGGAATCTTTTCTAGTAACTCAATAGATTCTTCAGCATGCAGCACCTGCGTCCAATCAAATCCGTATTCTGGTTCAGATATCCAGAAACCAGGATAGGCTAGAACCATCGCCATACCTGGGAGTACGGCCAGGTTTTTTTCGTAAACAAATTGAAGGTGCTCATCCTCATCTCCTAATCCTAAAGATAAAGCATACAAAATTGCGTTATTAGGCGTTAAAATGGTCGATTCTTCACTTACAATGTTGTTTAGTAATAAACCGAAATCTTTCATAGGTTATCCCCAATTTATACTGGATCCCAAGGCCAAATGTCTTGAGATCGGTGAAGTGAATAAAAATCTTGTTTTAACGCAGGTATGGCATGTTCAGCAATCTTTTCTGCGGTCCATTCGTCGCTTCTGTGAATCGATCGCAATGGTCGATTCTGGCTCATCAGAAAAATTTCGTTATTTCTCACTGCGAATATTTGGCCGGTTACGTCGGTTGCTAAGTCAGACACGAGATAGATTGCCATAGGAGCAATCTTAGCTGGGGTCATTGCTTTGAGGCGTTCGATTCTTTCTTTTTGACTTTCGTCGGTAATTGGAATGGTTCCGATCATTCTTGTCCACGCAAAAGGTGCAATACAATTTGAGCGCACGTTGTACCTCTCCATATCTAGTGCGATACTCTTTGAAAGAGCAGCGATTCCTAGTTTTGCAGCAGCGTAGTTTGCCTGGCCAAAATTTCCTACCAAGCCTGAGGTTGAAGTCATATGGACAAAGGCTCCCTTTTCTTGCTGCCTGAAATGATCGGCCGCTATTCGACTCACATTAAAACTTCCGTTCAAATGCACGTCGATAACGGCTTTCCAATCGTCAAGTGACATTTTATGAAAGATTTTATCTCTCAAGATTCCAGCATTATTAATAACAGCATCTATTTTGCCAAAATTTTTAATAGTAGTTTCAAACATTTTTTCCACTGAAGAAAAATTTGAAACGTCAGAGTTATCAGCTAACGCATATCCTCCTAAAGCTTCTATTTCTTTAACCACTTCTGACGCCGGGCTTCCTTCAATATCAGTACCTTTGGTGTTAGCGCCATAGTCGTTAACAAGAACTTTGGCTCCATGCTCAGCACAAGCCAGTGCAAAATCTCTCCCAATACCCCTACCTGCACCGGTGATTAATACGACCTTATCTGTAAGTATACCCATAAAACAATTTCTCCCAGTCCAACCTGCTTTAACGATCATTTCATGATCTATTATATCTTTTTAGTTACTGATATGATAACAAATTTAAAAGTAAATCAATGCTTGATAGACCTGCAAAAATGTTTGTATTTGATTAATCTCATCCAAGGACTTTGAAAGAATAGCAAATTTGGAAAACGTTTACCCTAACGAGCTCAAAAATGAAAAATATTTCTATCAATGTAATACCATCATTTCCACTAATCACTAAAGGCGATGACCTTGGCGAGGTAGTATTAGAAGCCGCTAGTAACGCCGCACTGAAGCTCGAAGACGGTGACGTTCTAGTAGTGGCCCAAAAAGTTGTTTCTAAAGCCGAAGGAAGACTGGTTAAACTTGAAGATATAATCCCTTCAGAAGAGGCCAATAGTTTAGCTTCTGAAACGGAGAAAGACCCTAGGCTTGTTCAACTTATCATAGATGAATCTACAAAAGTTGTTAGAAAAAAGCAGGGCGTAATGATTGTACGGCATAAATTAGGACACGTCGGAGCAAATGCTGGCATTGACCAATCAAATATAGAGCATAGCACTGAGGGCAGCGCACTTCTTTTGCCAGTGGCGCCAGATAAAAGCGCACGCCAATTGAAGGAATTTTTTAGAGAACGTTGCGGGATATCTATTGGCGTAGTTATTTCCGATAGTATGAACAGACCTTGGCGGTTGGGAACGGTTGGAGAAGCAATAGGTTGTTCAGGATTGAACGTCTTGGACGACAGAAGAGGTGAGACTGATATGTATGGTAGGGAACTGAAGATTACCTTAATAAATCAGGCTGATGCACTCGCCTCGATAGCTACTTTAGTGATGGGGGAGACTTGCGAAGCAACCCCAGTGGTATTGATAAAAGGACTAAATCAGAAAATGAATTCCCATCAAACTGCTGGGGATATAATACGTCCTCTAGAAGACGACCTATTTTGCGATTAGGGTGAAAGAATGGAAAAATACTTAGTCTTTACTGGGGGAGTGGGGGGAGCCAAGCTCTGCTTGGGTTTGAGTCAGATTTTAGCGCCTGAGGATATTCTATTTGTGGTGAATACCGGCGATGACTTTGAACATCTCGGCCTCAAAATTTGTCCGGACTTAGATACCCTTATGTATACGATATCGAGAGAGAGCGATGAGGAACGGGGTTGGGGACGAAAAGATGAAACCTGGCATTGTTTGGATTCTTTGAGGGCTTTGGGAGGTCCATCATGGTTTAATTTAGGCGATCGAGATTTAGCCGTTCATTTGCTAAGAACCCATCTATTGAAGCAAAATCATAATCTCTCCGAAATTACAGCTTCTCTTTACCGGATTTTTGGCATAAGACACTCAGCAATACCGATGACCGATGACTTAGTTTCCACAATCATTGTAACGGATGACGGAGAGGAATTAAGTTTTCAGGATTATTTTGTAAAAAAATCGTGTGTTCCTATGGTAAAGTCGATACGGTATCAGAATTCCGGGTCAGCCAGGATGCCAAATAAGCTTGAAAAGGTTCTGGCTAGTACTAAATTAAAGGGGATAATCTTTGCTCCATCTAATCCTTTTTTAAGTATTGAGCCAATATTGCAAGTGTCAGGAATGAAGCTTGCGATTCAATCAGCTAATGTGCCAAAAATTGCAATTTCCCCGATCGTAAATGGGGCTTCAGTAAAGGGTCCAACTGATAAGATTATGGTTGAACTAGGTATGGAGGTAAACAACCTTTCGATAATTCAGCATTACAAGAACCTATTCACTCATTTGATAATCGACCGAACCGATAGCAGTTGTGCTGATGAAATCGAAAGTTTAGGTCTGAACGTAAGTATACATAATACTTTTATGAATAATCTTACTGAAAAAGTAAAACTGGCGGAGAACACTCTTATGGCGGCGGAGGAGAATTAACAAAAATGTGGGTGGTTATACCGGTAAAGAGATTTGCGTTTGCAAAGAATCGACTAAACGCAGTTTTGACTCCATCGGAAAGAGAGTCATTTGCTCAAGTTATGCTCAACGATGTGATCAGGGCTGTGGCGGACGCGAGCCTTGTTTCGGGAATTCTATTGGTTTCTAATGAGATGAGGGCAAAGTATGTAGTAGAGCGAGCTGGTGGATTATTTCTAAAAGCGGAAGAATCAGGAGTTTCTTCCGCTTTTAAACAGGCCTCAAACTGGCTTCTTCGTCACGGTCAGAGGACCGCGTTCTTAATGCCCAGCGATATACCAACTATCGAAAGTTCTGAGGTTGATTCATTGATTGCTGCTCACTCTGGCGGGAAATCAGTGACTATTATCCCTGATAGGCACTATGCGGGTACAAACGGCCTAATTGTCTCTCCTCCAGATGTGATAAATTATTATTTCGGTTCCGATAGCTTCAGGCTGCACATTAAAGCAGCGGAGAAATCAGGGATCAAACCAACAGTTAAAAAATCACAAGGGGTGGCTTTGGATATTGATAGTCAGCCAGATCTATATCGCTTGTTAACGGTTGAGCAATCGATTGAGACCTTGGACTATTTATGGGATAGTGGAATTGCAAAGAGACTTCTGTCCAATCGAAATGAAAAATTTAGAAGTGAACGCATGGCTGCTTCATACCTAATGTAAATAATGATGAAAACTATACAAAATATTGAAAAAATTGAAAATAATAGAGATATTAATCCGTCTTCCTTTCTCAACATTGTAACTGAAGACTTAACGCATGAAGAGCTTTTAGAAACAGCGTCAGCTTTGCGAGATGAGGGCTTCGGGAATACTATTACCTTCTCTAAAAAGATATTTATTCCGCTTACTAATCTTTGTAGAGATGTTTGCCATTATTGTACTTTTGCTAAAACGCCAAAGAAAATCGAATCTCCATATATGTCTATTGACCAAGTCGTTAGATTAGCCGAGAAAGGCAGAGACGCCGGCTGTAAAGAAGCCTTATTCACTCTCGGAGAAAAGCCAGAGCTTAGGTATCGCGCAGCAAGAGATTTTCTTTCTTTTGAGGGCATCGAATCTACTACAGAGTACCTTATTAAGGCAGCGGGCCAGGTTTTTGAAAGGACGGGATTACTACCTCATTTAAATCCCGGAACGATTAACGACGAAGAAGCTGTGAAGCTTAGAAGAGCGGGACCAAGTATGGGTATGATGCTTGAGTCGGCAAGTGACAGATTGACAAAAAAGGGAATGGCTCATTTCGGTTCCCCGGACAAAATTCCCTCCAAAAGGATAGATACATTGATAACCGCGGGCAGGCATAAAATCCCGTTTACGACCGGAATCTTAATTGGAATCGGAGAAACTCGATTAGAACGAATTGAATCTTTATTGAAGATAAAACAAATCCAAGAAAAATATGGTCATATTCAAGAGATAATTATTCAGAATTTCCGCGCAAAACCAAACACGGTAATGCATGATTGGCGTGAACCAGATTTTAAGGATTTACAGTGGACTGTAGCAGTCGCTCGCTTGATCTTCGGCTCTAAAATGAGCATACAAGTCCCCCCAAATTTGTCGCCAGGAGATTTAGACGGTCTCATTGTGGCGGGTATCAACGACTGGGGCGGTGTATCGCCTCTCACTCCGGATCATGTAAACCCTGAAGCGCCTTGGCCTCATCTTGATAATTTATATGAGAAGACCGAATTGTCAGGTAAGACACTAGCCGAAAGATTGACCGCTTATCCAAAATATATAAAAAAACCTGCCCTTTGGATAGACCAAAAATTTAGAAATGAGCTTTTGGCTCGTAGTGATAGCCAGGGACTGGCCAGGCAGGATGAATGGTATTCTGGCGAAAGTTCGGAAATTCCCGAAAGGGATAAAAACCTCATAACTGCACCGAAAGTTAAGCTGGACGGTGATCTATCGAAAATTTTCAGAAAGGTTGAGAAAGGCAGCCCAATTAATAAAAATGATGTTTTGAATTTATTCGACTCCAGAGGCAGACAATTTAGTTCAATTTGTAATTTCGCCAATGAGCTTAGAGAGCAAACGTGCGGAAATCTGGTGTCTTTTGTTGTTAATAGAAACATAAATTATACCAATGTTTGTTACTTCAAATGTCAGTTCTGTGCGTTTTCCAAAGGCAAAATGAGTGAGAACCTTAGAGGTAAGCCTTATAACCTTTCGCATGACGAAATTAAAAGAAGGGTAAAAGAAGCTTGGGCACGGGGAGCCTCAGAAGTTTGTATGCAAGGAGGAATCCATCCTCATTACACTGGCGAAACCTATTTAGAAATTGTAAGAACTGTCAAAGAAGCTGTCCCAGATATACATTTGCATGCTTTCTCGCCACTTGAAATTTGGCAGGGAGCAGCTACGAACAAAATTTCCGTAAAAGAATTTTTACTAGAGTTGAAAGATGCCGGGCTGGATACCTTGCCTGGCACAGCTGCTGAAATTCTTGATGATTCTATAAGAAAGATAATTTGTGCTGACAAAATCAACACTGAACAATGGATTGAGGTGATGAGGCTAGCTCACTTTGTTGGGTTTAAAACTACTTCCACCATAATGTACGGTCACGTAGAAACCGCGGAAAATTGGGCGAACCACTTACTAGCTATCCGTAATCTTCAATTTGAAACAGGTGGGTTTACTGAATTCGTACCGCTACCTTTTGTTGCGGAAGAAGCGCCGATTTTCCTTAAAGGGAAAGCTAGAAAGGGCCCAACGTTTCGCGAATCAATCTTGATGCATGCAGTGGCGCGAATATTATTTTTTGGAGCAATCGATAATATACAAGCGTCCTGGGTTAAAATGGGGCATGAAGCAGTTGTGGCTTCTTTGCATGCTGGGGTAAATGATTTGGGAGGAACACTTATGAATGAGAGCATAACCAGAGCGGCAGGGGCGAGCCATGGACAAGAGACCCATCCTGAGATCATGCTGGAGATGATAAACAGTGCAGGTCGTGTTCCTAAGCTTAGGAACACATTATACGGAGACATTGGTTCAGAAAGACTTTCAATCGCTTTGAAAGCTAAATCGATCCTTCCAATTGTAAATGATATGTCAGCTGTCATCTCAAAAAATAATGAGGACCGGAATAGGCAGAAGGAATTGATTAAAAATTCTACCGCTTTTGATAGTCTTGGCAATGGTTGAACATATACTCACAGGATATAGAGTTCTAGACTTAACACATGTCCTAGCTGGGCCTACAGCTACCCGTATGATGGCGGAGATGGGAGCTGAGGTCATAAAAGTTGAATTTCCACCACTGGGCGACATTGCCAGAAGCTTGCCGGTTAAGGTTAACGGTAGAAGTGGCTATTACGTTCAGCAAAACAGAGGAAAAAAAAGTATTTCCGTAGACATTAAAACTGAGTCGGGGAAACTTATTTTGGAGGATTTGATAAGATGTTCAGATGTCTTAATAGAAAATTTTGCTCCAGGTGTTATATCAAGACTTGGATTCGGCTGGGATAAAGTTTCCCAACTGAACTCCAGGGTGGTTATGTGTTCAATCTCAGCGTTTGGACAAGACGGTGAAATGTCAGGTTTACCGGGTTTTGATTATATAGCTTCTGCTTATTCAGGAATTATGGGTGTTACTGGCGAGAAATCAGGCGCCCCGTCATTTCCAATGGCCGGCATTGGAGATGTGATGACTGGATCTAACGCCTTCGCAGCAATTGGCTACGCTCTGTTACATCGCGAAAAATCAGGGAAAGGTCAATTCTTAGATATTTCTTTGATTGATTCCTACATGCATTGTCATGAGGTAAATATAGAGGTTTATGAACTAAGCCAAAAAAAAATTATTCCCACTCGTTCAGGACATCATCATTATGCAGTATGTCCACTTGGTCTCTTCAAAGGAAATTCAAGATACATTTGCATTATAGCTTTGGAGAACCAATGGAGCGCCCTTTGCGAAGCTATGGGCAAGCCAGAACTAATCAATGATCAGAAGTTCTGTACAAACGAAAGAAGGGTTGCGAACTCAGTGGAGGTTGTCGGTATTGTTCAAAATTGGATCGATCAAGTAGGAAATGACGAAAAAGTTATCCGACTGCTTGAAGAAAAAAGAGTGCCTTGTGGGCCTGTCTTAACAGTTGACGAGGTCGTGGAGAATAAATCATACCGTGAGAGAGGTACAATCCGAAAAATTGTTGATCCAAAATTAGGAGCACTCTACTTACCAGGCATGCCTATCAGATTCTCGGATTTTGAGCATAATCAACCACTTGAGGCATCTAGTCTTGGAGAAGATAATCAAGCTGTTCTAGAGGAAGTATTAGGTTATAGTCGGAAAAAGATCAGTGATTTGGCTGAAAAAAAAGTCATTTTTTCCGATAGTAACACCTAATATCAATGGGTTTGGTGAGAATCTTAAAACCTTCGTAAATTTTAGAAACATTTATCTTGCAAAACTCTATTGGATTGATAGGATAAGAATGTGCTTTGGTTTCGAGTAAGCGGGGACAATAAGGAGATTGGGACATGAATTATGGTTATTTTATGATGCCTCTACACCATACTTCAAAAGAGTATCATCAAACTCTGAACGAAGATATAGATGCGATAGTTTTGGCGGATAAACTGGGATTTTCAGAAGCTTGGGTAGGGGAACACTATTCATCTGCTGTTGAGCAGATTACCTCACCTTTAATGTTTCATGCGAATTTAATTAACAGAACAAAAAATATCAAGTTTGCTACAGGTGTAATGTGTTTGCCGCAATACCATCCGGCTGTACAGGCGGGGCAGGCTGCCATGTTTGATCATCTTTCGAATGGAAGATTCATTATGGGTGTTGGTCCAGGTGGTTTGTTGTCTGACTTCGAACTTTTTGGGGTTCTAGATAAAGATAGAATGGAGATGATGGAAGAATCTTTAAGGATGATATTAGAGCTCTGGGGAACAGAACCTCCTTATAAGATTAAGGGTAAACATTGGAACATAGATATGAAAGAGTGGACTCACCACGATATCAAACTAGGTTATGTTCCTAAACCTCTCCAACAACCTCATCCTCCCATCGCAATTTCTGCAATGAGTCCTTACTCTGGTTCGCTCAAATTTGCAGGTAGAAACGGTTATATACCTGTTAGCGCAAATTTTATAGCTCCATGGTCAGTAGCGACCCATTGGCCAGCTTATTGCGCAGGGGCAAAAGAGTCTAATTTAATACCTGACAATAGTAAATGGAGAGTTGCGCGCAGTATTTTTGTTGCTGATTCAGACGCAGAAGCAGAGGAATTTATTATGCAGAAGTCAGGTGCTTTTGACTATTATTATGAGTATCTATTCTCGATCTTTGATAAGGCTGATTTTAAAGGACCTTTCGTTATAAATAAGGATGATGATCCAAGTAAACTAACTCATGGAATGCTCAGAGATACATGTGTAATAAAAGGGTCTCCTGAGACCGTGTCCGAGGCTATTTTGGAGTTAATGAATGAAATTGGTGATTTTGGGACCATTTTATATGCTGCCCACGATTGGACTGATAAGGGCATGATGATTAAGTCTATGGAGCTCTTTGCGAACGAAGTCATGCCGCGAGTAAATAGGAAACTCAATGCTCGGCAAGTATCTGCAGGATAAGACTTCTAAGTCGTAATTTTAAAGGGATGGCTAATGGCTGAAAAAAAGTTAAAATTTGGATTGTGGTACGATTTTCGCAACCCTCCAAAGTGGAAACAAGATAATACTGAGCTCTATCATGAATGCTTTGAGCAAATGGTTCGGGCGGAAGAAGGTGGTTTTGATGATATTTGGCTCTCGGAGCATCACTTTCTAGAAGATTGTTATTCTCCTTCTATGCTAGCGATAGGTTGCGCCATTGCTGTAAAGACCAAAAAGATAAGGATAGGGACGAGTGTGCTACTGCTTCCTCTACATGATCCTGTACGAGTTGCTGAGGATGCTGCTACCCTAGATGTGATATCAGGCGGAAGATTGGAACTGGGACTTGGTGTGGGCTACAAGGTAGAGGAGCTAAAAGCCTGGGGAATTGAGCCAAAAAGCAGGGGTCGTAGGATGGAGGAGGGGATCGAGATTATTCAAAGATTATTCTCTGGAGAAAGATTCAGTTTCGAGGGAGAATTTCACAAATATGAAAACATCCAATTAAGGCCATTACCAGTCCAGAAAAAACCTAGACTTTGGATTGCTGGTTTTAGCAATGTTGCCGTTAAGAGGGCTGCCCGGGTAGGAGCTGGCTACATAGCCGTAGGGCCCATAGGCCCTTTCACTCAAGTTTATCGAGATGAATTGACCAGACAGGGTAAAAACCCAGAAGATTTTGAAGTTGCCGCGGGTTATGCCTGGCTTCATGTATCAGAAAACCCAGAAAAACGATGGAAAGAAGCTGTAGAGCATCTAGCTTATCAACAGAACGAATATGGAAAGTGGTTTAAGGCGGCGGGAATGGACTTTATAAAGCCGGTTGAAGCGACGAAGGCTTCTGTCGAAAAAAACGACTGTTATATTGTAAGTCCTGATCAAGCTATAGAGATGATAAAAAAATATGTAGAAGCAACTGGAAGTAATAGATTCTATACTTGGGCGGTACCACCAGGCTTAAATCCCCGTTGGTCTGACGAGCATATTGAATTGATGTCAAATAAAGTGATACCAGAATTTAAAAAATAGGTCATGATTAACTACGAACCTTTATCCACCATAATCAGTGCCTCAGGCTTAAGACTCATTCTGGTGGAAGGCTATCCCAGTCCTTGGGGTCACGCCGTCAAAGCTATGATGGAATATAAAGGCTTAATTTATAGGACAGGAGCACAAAAGGCTGGGGAGGATAATGTAGAGCTCAGTAATTGGTCAGGGGTAAACAGTGGTCCTATTGTGGCATGGGATTCGGGTGCTCCATTAAACCGCTGGAACGATATATTATTTCTGTTAGAGAGATTAAGCCCTGAAAGAAACTTAGTGCCTAAAGATGGAAGTCTACGAGTACAGTGCATGGGTTTATCTCATGAAATTTGCGGAGAGATTGGTCTGGGTTGGAATCGAAGATTATCAATGTTCAGACCTATAGTTGAGTCTAATGAGCGGCCTGACGGATTTGTGAATATGGCTAACAAATGGGGCTATAACCAATCAGATGTAGAAATGGCCGAGAAGAGGTCGGTGATTATATTAAGAACTTTAGCTGAGCAACTCAAACTTCAAAAAACTCGTAACAGTGGATTCTTTTTGGGCGAATCAGTAACAGCTGTTGATTTTTACTGGGCGGCGTTCAGTAATTTATGTGAGTTGATGCCTCAAAGTCGCTGTCCAATTTCGCCTGAACGTCGTCCCCTTTTTGAAAATGTAAGTGAGGCTATTAAACAGGAGCTAGACCCTATTTTAATGGAACACAGGGACAGAATTATGGATGATTATTTTGTGGTGCCAATGGATTTGTAGAATTAACTGGAAATTTTTTAGATTATGATAGATAAAATACGATTAGGATTTGGTTTGCTAGATTATCCGTTTATGGATGGCCGTGAATTCTTTAAATGGGCGGAATTTCTTGAGGAGCATAAAATAGATTCCTTATGGCAGTCAGACAGGCTTGTTTCGACTGATCCTTATTTAGAATCCTTAACGGCATTGGCTACTTTAGCGGGCTGTACAGAAAAGCTAAAATTTGGAATGAATGCAATTGTGGCACCTCTACGTGATCCTTTAGTGTTGGCGAAACAGTGCGCGACAATTGACTATCTAAGTGGTGGTAGGCTTTTGCCAATGTTCGGTGTTGGTTATCCCCATGCTGTTGAATGGGGTACAACTGGCAGAAGCTCTGATCATAGAGGATCTAAAGCCAATGAAATGTTTCAGTTACTTACTAAACTTTGGACGGAGGATAAAGTTTGTTTTGAGGGAGAATTTTTTAACTATAAAAATGCGTGTATTGAGCCAAAGCCGGTTCAACAACCATTGCCGTTATGGATTGGCGGAAATAGTAAGGCGGCCATAAAAAGAACCGCTAGGCTCGGTTCTGGTTGGATTGGTGGTGTTGCAAGCCCTTTAGAGGTGAAAACTGTAATTGAAGGGATTAAAGAAGAGTCAAAAAAAGTTGGTAGGAGTATTGATAGTGATCACTTTGGTGCTTCTCTCGCTTTTAGAATAGGCAGTCCAGACGATCCTGCAATCAAAAATAATGCTTTTGTGAAGAGAACAGGTATTGGAGAAGATCTTGATTTGAATCCTTTGATTTGTGTAGGAAGCGTAAAGGACCTGATATCTCGGCTACACGAGTATCTAGAAGTTGGCGCAACAAAGTTCGTTCTCTTTCCTCTTGTAAGTGATTACAAAGATATGTGCGAGCAAACTAAATTAATAGTAGAAGAGGTTAAACCAATTATAGAAAATTAAAAAATCTATGGTTCATTGACTACTTTATTTTGAATAATACCCACTTTTTCTATTTCTATTTTTACTACATCCCCTGCTTTCAAGTAACGTTTTGGTTCAAATCCTATCCCAACTCCTCCGGGGGTGCCCGTCATGATAAGATCACCAGGTTCCAAAGTGAACGCAGTTGATAGTGTTTCTATTTGATCGTAACAATCGTAAACAAGGTTTGAGGTATTTGAGTCTTGACGTAACTCACCATTGACCCATGTCTTGATAGATAAATTATGTGGGTCCTTCACCTCGTCGAAAGTTGTGACGTGGGGCCCAAAGGGGCTGTGAGTATCAAAAGATTTCCCGAGTGTAAAAGTCGGCGAACGCATTTGCCAGTCTCTTACGCTAACATCGTTACAGGTTACAAATCCCGCTATAACCTTCTTGGCGTCTTCCTTGCTTACGTGCCGACATTTTTTACCAATTATAAAACCAAGCTCTCCCTCATAATCTAGCTTATCGGAAACTCTTGGCAGATGAATATCGCCAAATGGACCGTTGACTGATGTTAGTTGCTTATTAAAAAATAAAGGGAATTCAGGTTTTTCAAATCCAGTCTCTTGAATATGGTCTTTATAATTTAACCCAATCGCAAGTATTTTTTGGGGCCTAATGACGGGTTGTATTAACTCGGTCCGCTCGAGAG
>MDTB01196377.1_pt1 | contig 55448 bp, 55 predicted proteins | sample 811161 | NCBI WGS metagenome assembly MDTB01 (sample SAMN05326650, study PRJNA326480) | marine metagenome | isolation source: seawater | place: Mediterranean Sea | collected 2009 | reverse complement strand
TGATTTACAGGCAAGTACTTTAAGACTACAGAGTGTGAATGGTGGTTCTTTTGCATTAGGTTCATCCTTACCTACTAATCTATCAAGTAATGGTATTTTTATAAGTGGTAGTGGTGAGTTTAATTTCCAACAAGACTCAAATAATTTATTAAAACAAAGTGGTGGAACATTCCAAATAAAATCACAGAACGCTGTGATAAGTGGTAGTTCTGTTACAATTGGTGCAGAAACATTTAATTTAAATGCTGGTAGTGGTAAATTAATAATTGACAGTACAACACCAAGTATTTCATTGACACATGCGAATGCAGTTCTTTCAGTTGGTAATTTGGATAGTGTAACGGATACAAGTGATGGTGATACAGGTCTATTTGCAACTGGTGGTGGTGGTTTATTAATAAAACATGACGCTAACAATTTCCTACAACTTAATAGTGGATTTGTTATTAAGGCATCAACCTTTGATTTAGATGCAACTACTCTTGTTATGGATAGTGCAAATGGTGGTTTGTTCAAACTTGGTTCTTCACCATCAATGACGGCCAACGGAATATTTTTAAGTGGTAGTGGAGAGTTTAATTTCCAAAATGGTGCAAAGAATTTTATTAGACAGAGTGCTGGGTCATTTAGTTTAGGTTCTGAAATATTCTCACTTGATGCTGGAACCATGATACTATCATCATCACAAAGTAATGGTAGGATTGCAATGGGTTCTACACCACCAAGTGCTTCAAATAGTGGTACTGGTTTTTATGCGGATGGTGACGGTAATTTCTTAGCGGGTAATTCAAGTGGAAACAGAATACAACACCAAAATGGAACTATAAATTTACAATCAAATACATTTAGTTTAGATGCATCGACAATCATAATTGATTCAGCAACTAATAATGGTAAGATTGCTTTAGGTGCAACACCTAATACAAGTGTGGGTGGAACAAATGCTGGAATCTACATGGATGGTACTGGTGATTTATTGGTTAGAGCTGATGCGGATAATTTTATAAAGTTTGACCAAGATGCAACACCTAAATTAGAGATGAAGGCAGATACCTTTTTCTTAGGTGGTAGTGGACAATTTGTTAGTGGTAGTCAAGGAAACATAGAAATTAGTTCTTCGGCTTTTCACTTATCACCACAAGGTAATGTAACTGCTTCTTCTATAATATTGGGTGATAAATCAGGTGGTAACTTTTTACAATTTGAAGGAAGTACATTAACGGTACAAGGTAGTATAACTGCTGATAATATCTCAACACCATCATCAGCAACAACACCAAGTGCTTCAATAAGTGCTGATGGATTTGCTCAATTTACATCAGCTTCTATCGCCGATTTTGAGATATTACCAGGTAAAATTTTTAATAATGATGTAAGTGGTACAATTGGATTAGTTACTTCTGAACACGCGAACGTGAACGTTGGTAGTGTTGCATCATTTTATGCAGGTGCAGCAAGTTCTACTGGTCAAAGTGCAAAAATATCATTTGGAAGTGATGGTAGAATCAGAGGAAGTGGTGCTTACGTTAGGGATAGATTTGGTGATGAATCAGAATTTTTAATTGCAGGAACAACTGTATTTGGTGGTGGAGAAGATGGTGACTTAATGATTCAATCCAATGGCTCAAGTGGACAACTTAAGGTTTGGAAAGACGGAAATACAACTTCGACTCCAGGTCAAACAATAAACTCTGGAGATTCAGCAAATATTGCGTCTGTAAACTATGCAGATGTTATGATGACGAAACCATCCACTGCTGGAAATGTCGTTGAATTAGCTAGAGATGTTTATCTTAGGGTAGTTATATTTGACGTAACACAAGCTGATTTAATTGTAAACACTAACGGATTTAGATTCTTTGCATCAGAGGGTATTTTTATATACGGAACTGCTCTTGGTGATAATAAAGTAACAATCAGAAATAATGGTTCAAATGGAACCGCTGGTTCAACTGGTAACAATGGTGGTGGTGGTACAGCTCAAGGTACGTTTCCAGCTGCAGCAGGTGGTACAGGAGGTGCAGGTGGAGCAGCAGGTGCACCTGGAATCGGTGGTACGTTGGCAGCTCCAGCATCGGGAAGTGCTGGTGCATCAGGTGGACAAGGAGCGGATATTAAAAGTGGTGGTTCGACAGGTGCAGGTACACCAGGTGCAGGAACAGCAGCTTCATCACCAGCATCTGCTTCAGATAGTATTGGTACTTCACTTCCAAACATATCACCCTTATCAGCTCGAGCTGGTTCAGCTGGTGGAGCTGGTGGGGCAGATTCTTCAGGAACAGCTGCAGCTGGTGCATCAGCTGGTGGTTCTGCAATAAGTAATGTTCAGGCAGGTATTCAATGGTTGTCCACACCAGTTGATAGTATTATAAAGTTTCGTGCTGAATTCGGTGATAATGATTATCCAGTTAGATTGATTCCCTCACCACCCAATCCAGGTGGCTCTGGTGGTTCAGGTGGTGGTGGTTCTACTGCAACTGAAACTGGAGTTGTTAACAACAAATCTTCCTTTGGAGGAGGAGGAGGTGGAGGCGGTGGCGGAGCCGGCGGTAACGGTGGTTCTGTACTTATATGTGCAAAATTTATTGACTTTTGGAAGTCAACTTCTAATTACAACAGACAAAGAAACACCATGAACATTTACAATCCAGGTGCAAATTCACAATACGGAGATTTAAAAATTGAAGCTAATGGTGGAGATGGTGGAGCTGGTGGAAATGGTGGAGTTGGAGGCGACAACTTAGTTTAAAATGAATATATTAATTAAAATAGGAGTTAGATATGGCATTAATTAGTAGAAGTGGCGGTGGAGGCGGCGGAGGAGCCGGCGGAGCTGGTGGTAATGCAGGATGTGTTTTGGTTATCACATCTGCGGAATCACCGATAGGTTCAGGACGTACACCTCTTGGAACGTTTACAAATAATAAAACTATAACGGATGGTAGTTTAAAAGTTAAATTCGAATCTTTTACAGCAGCAACTGATAATGGATTATCAGCTGAAGGTGGTTCTGGTGGTGCCAGAGGTAGTGGTGGTACTTCACCTTTTGGAACCGCAGGTCAAGATGGTGCTGCTGGAAATGGTGGTAGAGACGGAATAGCAGCAATAATATTTTTATAGGAAATTAAAATATGGCTTTTACAGACGCAGGTAGTTATCTACATACGACAGAAGAAGTACACATAGGTGGTAGTTCAGACCCACCCGTACAACTTCTCGTTACTGGCCAAATTATGGCCACAGACAATATTACTGCCTACTATTCTTCAGATATACAATTAAAGGAGAATATTAGACCCATAGAGAACGCCGTATCTAAAGTGCAACAATTAAGTGGTATACAGTTTACTTGGAATGAAAAATCACATCAAGTTCAACAAGACAAAGGTGAGGATGTTGGATTGATTGCACAAGAAGTAGAAAAGGTTTTACCTGAAATAGTTATAACACGTGATAGTGGAATTAAGGCTGTAAATTATGATGGTGTTATTCCATTGTTAGTTGAGGCTATAAAAGAACAACAATCTACAATAGAAAATTTAAAAGACAGAATCAATAAATTAGAGGGACAATAATGGCCTTACAAGGTGGTTTCAAAGTCGGTGGTTTAGTTATCCTCGCAAGTGGTTCTGGATACGGAAATGGACAGACATATAACATTACCATGCGTTCAAAAGGGCAAGGTAGTGGATTTACAGGAACAATTGGTTCTACGAATGGAGTAATTACATCAGCAACAATTACCAATTCAGGTTCTAATTATTCGTCTGGTTCATGGGGACATTATACTTCAGGTTCATGGACAGCAACAGGTGGAACTTATTATGCAGGTGCACATGAATCTATAGGTATATCTGATGCACCTGGTGCTGGTTGTATAATTCAACCAGTACTTGTACAAGATACATCAATGAGTATATCTGATATTAATGTAGAAAAGGGAGTTAGTTATAATACTGCTAATTCCGACATACACGATTTGTATCAAGATTTTTCTTCTATTGCTCCAAGTAATAGAAAGAATTGGAATTGGTATGCAGGTGGGCCTTTGACTGGTTCATTTCCAATAGCATTTCATCCGATAAGATTTGATGAGTTTTATGGAGCAGAGTATGATACTTATGGTGGTGGGGGATGTTTTTTAGCTGGTACTAAAATACTTATGGATGATGGATTGACTCATAAAAATATTGAAGATGTAGACATTGGAGATAAATTATATAGTTACAGAGCTTCTTATCCACTTGACTTTGACTCTGAGGATTTATGGAAGGCTTGGACAGATACACAATTAAATGGATATTTTGATTCAACAACGGTATACAATATTTACTACGATTGGTTTGATTCATATTACAAAATTAATGGTGTTTTAGAAGTTACATATGAACATCCATTGTTAGTACATAGAAGTGGCTCTTATATGTTTCAAACAGTTAAAAATTTATTAATAGGTGATGAAATTTTTAAATCAAATAATACTTTAGAATACGTTCACACAATAGACTTTATAGAAGAAGAGTGTGAAACAATAAATTTAAACGTTGAAGATGTTGATGTCTTTTTTGCAGATGGGTATTGTGCACACAACGTACATGACAAATAATGAGTTACGATGTTTACTATTCCACAGGAGGTGGAGATTTAATTTATGGTGGTTCTGATGTTTGGGTAAACCATTGGATTGACAATGTTGCACCAAAACTAAAACATCCGTCTAAACTTATGATACATAGAGTTAGACCTGCTACGTTTCAAAGAAATAAAATAGATAATCTTGAAATAATTTGGCAAGGAGATGAACCAAAAGAGTTTGATAATATAATTGGTAATGCACGTAGAATTAATATTCTACATGGATATTATACACCACATAAAGCAATATACAAAAATAAGGATAAGATATATTCAAATGTTATTCATGTTTCATTGGACTTATCAATGAAGGCAGGATTTCAGATGGGTATTAAAAATCCATTACATTTTGCTTCATCATTAGAATGGGAAAGGGAAGTTGCAGAATTGTCTGAACATAATATATGGATTGGTTTAGATAAAACACCATTACATGATAAGGTTGATAATATAATTGATATACCTAATTTTTATGAATTTAAGAATAATTTACCAACTTGTATGAATAATAGAGTTGGTTTTGCTGCACGAGTAGAAACACGAAAGGGAGTTCATTATTTAGATGGAGTGGATAGTCAAGTATTAACAGATTTAGGTGATTTCAATTATTGGAAAAAACAAGGATATAGATTTGAATACACAAGGGTCTATCAATACAAGTATGATAACGTTCATAGATTTTTTAAAAAACAAGATTGGGGTATTTCACATTCTTGTCATTTAAATGAACCATTTGGATATTCTATTTTTCAAGCTGTTGATTATGGAAAGATTCCCATATTAGCACATGATTGGTTAAAAGAATATTCATATCCATTTAGAGCATTTGGTAAGGAAGAATTTGATAAACGATTAAAGGATATAGAAAGTTTATCTGAAAAAGATAGAGGAGATATTTTGGAAAGTCTTAGAAGTTTTTTAAAAAAGTACGATAACAAAGAAGAATGGGTCAACCAATATCTTCAGATTTACAATTCTTAATATTTATTATTATGTCAACAACAAAAGGTCAAAATTTATCATTAGGAAAATTAAGAAGAGCAGTTAGTTCTTCTGCATCAGACTATACAACAGAGTTTGGTTTGAGTAATGCTGCAGGTGTGTCATCTGCTGGTTCTAATGTAAAGATGTCGGAGTTTTCTATAGATACTGTTGATAATTCACTATCAGGATTTCAGTATGTTGATGAACAGACTGCTGAAGTTTATGGAATGACATTTACAAATTCTGGTAGTAAATTTCAAGATAAGATAGGTGGACTTAATGATAACTTTACGTGGACAACAAATAATTCTTCATTATTTAATATGGGTGGGACTACAACACAAGAAGCAACATATACTGCTGGAACTATTGAGGATGCAAGAACCACCTATGATGATAATTTAATAACTAATAAAGATTTTATAACTGGTAGTATTGAAGATAGTTATCATACTTCATCAGGTATAGGAATACATACGTATTCAGATGGCGATCCTGGTACTGATTTAGCTGGTTCGGGTTCTGCTACGTGTGTTAAGTTTACTGCAAATGGAGCTTTTATAAGTCAGAGTTTCACTACGACTGCATATTCGACATATAAGGTAGAAGTTAGAACGTACAATGATACTTCAGCAAATGATTTGACCTTAGTGGTCAGTGCTTCTGATACTAACAAACTTGTTAGATTAGATGCAGCTTCTCAAGATGAGACCGATGGTTCTTTATATGTTATTGATAATTTTCATGTGAGTGGAAGTACAACTGTTCAAGTTAAATTAGAGAGAACAGGAAGTGCTTCTGGTGATATATTTGCAGACCATTTTATTTTTAGAAGATGGGCAGGGCCACAATTTAATAATCAAAGTGTACAGATAAGTGGTAAGTTTGCAGAAGATGGACAGAGTGATGGATTTAACGACCACGCTACTCGATATAATACTGCAGTAACAAAGAATATAACTGTTCTTGATACATACGGTGGTCAATCAGTAGCATGTTTTCTTGTTGGAACTGAAGTATCAAAATCAGATGGAACGGTTTCTAATATAGAAGACTTAGATGTAAACGATACTATATTAGGTGCAACTATTCCAAGTTTACCAGATGAGGATTTAGGTGAAGAGTGGAAAGAACATACTTCTATTGAGGGGACTTCATTTAGTTCTACAAATGTAACTATAAAAGACATTTGGTATGATTATGTTACACATTATTGGAACATAAATAATAGAGTTAAGGTTAGTGGTCAACACTATATGTGGACTCTACGTGATGGTTGGTGGCAGTGGATAATTGCTGACCAATTAAAAGTAGGAGATTCGTTGTTAAATAAAGATTTGAGTGTGGAAGAAATTACAAGTAAAGATTTTAATGGATATGGAGAGTATGAAGTTGTAAATATAAACGTTGAGACTGAAGATGTTTATTTTGCAGCTGATGTTCTTTCTCATAATAAGGGGACTAACTCAATTTAATTAAGTTTTTCTCTTCTATCTTTATATTTATTATTGGTAACTTAAGGTTTTTCAATGTCGGTTTTAAATACAGAATGGATTAAATCATATATAACAAACAACCATAAGCTAGACGAAAAGACTGGTGAGACTATTTATGAGCCAGTTTTATATCGTTGGTCACATGGTGCAACAGATTATCACATGGGTGCTGGTATGATGTACTTTTCTTTAGTATATTATATGAAGGCAAGAAATTGTGTTTGTCTTGGTAGTGGTGGTGGATTCGTACCACGTATAATGTCACAGGCTAGATTAGAGTTATGGAAAGACCAAACAGTTGGTGGTCAAGAACAATATGAGTTTGCAGAAACAGGTACTACGATTATTGTTGATGCTTGTAATGGTGTTAATGGAGTTACCGATTGGGACAAAAAAGATTCTTTTTTTAGGTTACAATTTCAACCAAGATTTTTAAAGACCACAACCGAAGATGCATTCTATAACTTTTTTGTAAAACAAGAATTTAAAATAGATTATTTACATATTGATGCAGACCATAGTTACGAACAAACAAAATGGGACTTTGAAAATTATTCAACATTATTATCTGAACATGGTATAATAACCATACATGATACAGACTCTAATTATGTTGATACTAATGCAATACCACAAGACCATAAAGATGGAACGAGGGAACCATATGATGACGTAAGTGGCCCTATAAGATTTATAAAAGAATTAGAACAAGATGAAGATTGGCAAGTGTTTAATTTCTTTGATTATGGTCAGATAAGAGAAAAACCAAGCTCAACAGGAGTCACGTTATTAAGAAGAAAATAAATTTAGTTACAGTTGGTACTATCAATCCTGAAGTACTATATCATTTTTTAAAACACTACTCTGAATTTGTTGATGATATATTTTTTAATTTATGGGGTAGTAGTGAAGAAATAGAAATAGATTATATACTTGAAGTTTTAGATAAATTTAATTTAAAGTTACATAGAGATGAAAGAGACAATCATTCTTGGAATGAAAGTTTTAAGGCATCTATGTTTAATCAAACAATGAATTTAAAAAAGGACGAGTGGTGGATACCTGTAGATTGTGATGAACTGATTTTGTTTAGTAAAAACCCAAGAGACATTATTGAAGAGTGTGAGGAGTATAATGTTAATTGTGTTATGGGAATGTTAATTGACCGAATCGATAAGAATGGTGACTTCACTAATCTAAAGTTAGATGATGATATTTGGGACAAATATAATTTGGCAGGAGATGTCAACATAGAACTTAGAGGGTATCCAGCTTGTCCTACAAAAGTATCTTTATTAAAAAATGGACGAGTGGGTCATGGAAATCATAAATCAAATTACTCTTACAATGAAGATGGTTTTTATGATGATATTATGCAACACCATCATTTTAGATGGACTGATAGAGTTGTACAGAATAATACTAAACAGAAAAAAGGTTATGGTGTAGTTGAGAAGCACTTTGAACGAGAATATAATAATCTTGAAATTTACATGAATACATTTAAAAAGATAGATACCGAAGATGAAAGATTTATGTTACAGGAAGTAGGAAAAAATTATGATGACTATAAAGAGTGGTCTTACTTACTTTCAAAATATGAGGGATGGTTGATAAATGAGTAAAATGGCTGTCATAGTTCCTTATAGGGATAGAAGAAAACAATTAGATATATTTATACCACACTTTGATGAGTTTATGAAAGACAAAGATATCGATTATAAAATATTTGTAATTGAACAAAGAGACGATAGACCATTCAATAGAGGTAAACTTATAAATGTTGCTTGTAAAGAAATACCTGATGAGTATGATTATTTTTGTTTTCATGATGTTGATATGTTACCTATGAGTAATGATTGTGATTATACATATCCACATTCACCACGACATATTGCTGGTGAAGTAGAGGCACATAATTATCAGTTACCTTTTGTAGAATATATCGGTGGTGTATTTTTAATAGCACGAGAGGACTTCAAAAAAATTAACGGATACTCAAATGAATATTGGGGTTGGGGAGTAGAAGATTTAGATTTGTTATTTAGAATTAGAAAAAGTGACATAAGTCTTGAATCACATATCGATGTATTTAATGTTACTAAACAACCAAGATATCCATTAGACGATGTGGTTGTTAGACCTAACATAAATGCAACAGACGTAAAAGAATTGTACTCATTAGATTTTGATGGTAAAAGTACATATACTACTTTACCAACAAATCCTTATATTGATAATCTAACAAGTGATAGTTTTACTTTTTCTTGTTGGGTTTATCCAAAGTCAATACCAATTTCTGAGGGAGATTCATACGGGATATTACAGAGACCAGGTTTTCATACTGGAATAGAATATATGAATGATGAGGGTCATGGTGCTTTTAGAGTTGGTTGTTGGGACGTAGATGATAATTATTACTTCGTAAAGTCAAGGAGAGTTACGTTTCAATGGTATAACATTTGTTGTGTTGTTGACAAGAAGATAGGTGATATAAAATTATATATTAATGGAGTTGTGGCAAAAGACTTTGATGGTAAGTCAGAGTTTGGTAAATCTAAATTAAGAGATTATAGAGGTAAGCATTATTTTATAGGTTCGAGTGATAGTGAAACAAACTGTATGGATGGTAGAATATCTTCTGTTTCTATTTTTGATTATCCTCTTTTACCTAACGAGATTGGTACAATCTATCAGAGAGGTGTTAGTAACCCTAATGTTAAATCAAAAAATCCTAAAAAAACATATAATACCATTAGTCCACCTATTGCTTATTTTTCATTTAAGAATGGGTATCATAATATTATTTTTGATGATACTAAAAAATCATTGAAAGCACAAGTATCTAATTTTGATGAATCTCAATTAAAAAAAGAAAATCTTTTTCCAGATTCTAAAACTGATTTACCAGTCAGAAAAAGAGGACTATACAAATCTACTGATAAGAATACTACAAAGAAAGATATAGAAACATTTCGTAATCATGTTTTACCTTTTTATAATCATGGTAGATATGCAACCAATCAGTATTATAGTAAAGATTTTATAAATACTTTTACTGCTATAGATTTGGTTGAAAAGAAAGGTGGTAGATATAAATCTTTAGTACACGAGGGTGATGATTCTATAGTTCAAAGATATCTTAAAGGTGAGTATGGTGATAAAAGTGAACCTGATTTGGAAATGAATAAATCTATTTTTTATGATGAGGTTGTTACTGGTAGAATTGAAACAAATCAAATAGGACTCAATAGTTTAGAATATAAATTAGTGGATAGTTATGAATTCGATAACGACCATCAATGGATTGGAGTTATAATATGAAGTTTACTAAAAGACGAGTTTTGGCACTTGAAGAGCTTAGTAGTACACTACTTAATATTGTTCCGTTACTTGAAGACAAATCAAAGGCTAGTGTTTACTTACTTAATTTTTTAGCAAAACTTTTAGAAAAAAATAAAGTTAACTTTTTGGTTGATTCATTGTCACATGGATTTGGAAAAGTTTTAAATATTTCAAAAATATTAGATGAACAACAACAAACTACTTTGGAAAGATTAGACCATTACTATGAAAATGAAAAAGAAAGAGTTAGTCTAAAAGATGAAATGTATGAGTCACAAGAAAATCATGGTATACTTGATAGTGAAGTTACAAGGTATGAATCAAAGTATTGGGACGCTGTAAAAAAAGTTGATGAATATGATGAATCAAAAGTTTTTTTTGAAAAACAGATGTACCATGAACAAGAAAAATCTCAACAATTAGAAGAAAAATATTGGCAAATGAGAAAAGACTTGGAAAGAGAAATAAAACAGTCAAAAGAAATGGCAGTTGACTTCGAACAAAAGTTTTGGCAAGCGATAAAGGATAAAGATAGAACAAACGAACAACGAGTAAACTTTGAAAAAGAAATGTATGCAAAACAAGAACAAAGAGATGGTTGTGATGCAGAAAGAGTTGAGTATGAAAAAAGATATTGGGAAGCAGAAAAGAAATCAGAGTCACTTAGAAAAGAACACGAGTTGTATTGTAATACTATGAAAAAACATCTTGACACTTTATCACCAAAGGATAAAAAGTTTTTAATGGAAAGAGTTCTTGAAGAGGACATTCTAAAAAGAATAATTGAATTGGAGAAATAAAATGGCTAAAAAAGCTACAACAAAAACACTTGATGAAAGAGGAGTTGAGGCCTTAGAAAGTATATCAAATTCTATGGTCAGTATAGAATCATTTTTTCTTGACATCATTGATGCAGAATGGTCGAGTAAATTAGAGTGGTATTTGCATGAGTTCTTACAATTAAGTAAGGGTAATGTACAAGGTTCACCTGATAGACCAAGTAGAGATTCAGAGAGACAAAAAGTAAAATAATGCTTGGTGTTGTCATACCTTATCGTGACAGAAAAAAACATCTTGAATATAGTTTACCGAGATTAGAAAAGTATTTTAAGTCAAAGAATTTAAAGTACAAAATCGTGATTGTCGAACAATGTGATAAAAAACCTTTTAATAGAGGTAGACTTCTAAACATAGGATATGATTTTCTAAAAAACGATTGTGATTATTTTTGCTTTCATGATATCGATATGATACCAATGGATGCAGATTATAGTTTTGTGCCATATCCTTGTCACTTAGCAACTGAGTTAAGTTCATGTGATTATGACATTCCATATGACACTTACTTTGGTGGAGTAACTTTATTTCCTAAAGAAGATTTTGAATTAATAAATGGATATTCAAATCAATATTGGGGATGGGGATTTGAAGATGATGATTTATTTTGGAGATGTTTAGATGCTGGTTTACCTACTGATACTATGGAAGTTGGTCAAGATAGTTTGATTAATAATTCTATGGTATTTAATAACTCTCATATTGAAATACCAAATATTGATTTTAAAAAAAGTTTTTCAATCGTTGTTAGGTGTTTACCTTACAAAATAGTAAGTGACAAAAATAAAAAATATGATGAATGTTTTATTGTTTCAAGGCCTGGATATCATTCAGGAATATCTTTTGATAGTTTCAATAAATATAAAACTGAAATATGGTTAGACGATAAGGATAAAGGTTCGAGGTCTATACAAACTGATATTTTATATGAGTCATGGACACAACTTGTAATGACGATTGACCTTGAAAATTATAATATGTCTTTTTTTAAAGACGGAGTATTTGAAGATGATGTAAATTTTTATGGTGATGTAAAAAATTATGGTGACGTACCTTTAATATTAGGAGCGGGTAATCCACTTGAAGATGGAAATGAATTTTATTTTAACGGAGAGTTGTGTGAGTTTATGTTTTACGAAAATGTATTAGATGATGATGAGATATATAAATTATATAATAACTCTTTGACTATACCACCAACATCACACTACTATGATAGTTCTAAATATTTATCTACGTATTATGATTTTAAAAATATTATTAATGAAAAAGTTGTCGATATAATGGGAAACAGACATGGTGTTATAAATGGATGCACACCCAACTATGAAAGAAGAGAACACAAAGTTAAAATAGATGTACCAAAAAGAAAGTCATCTAAATATATCTGTTTATCACATGAAACAAATGGTTGGGATAATGGAAATTGGAAACAAAAAGAAACTCGACTAAATCAGATAAAATTTTTTAATGAAGTTAGGACTGATATATCTTCTGATGGGTATAAGATTGATGGATTAAATACATTGAGATATAAGATAAAAGAAAAAGAAGAAACTAAAAATGTTTCTATTATAGGTATTGTATGAAACAACCAAGTAATTGGATTGAGGGAATGTCTATGGAATTAAAGAAAAAGAAAAAGTTAGCTGTTTGTGTACCATTTCGCGATCCTGGTGATGGTGTAAGGGATAAACATCTTGCAGAATTTGTTCCATATATGAACCAATTTTTATCAGAACGTGGATTTGATTTTAAAATATTTATTGCACACCAATGTGATGACAAATTATTTAATCGTTCGGCTATGAAAAATATAGCCTTTGATGTGGCACGTCAAGAGGGGTATGACTATTTTGCATTTCATGATGTTGATATGTTACCTGAAGATGGAGCTGATTATTCATATCCAAGTGAACATCCTGTACATATATTTACAAACTTAAGCCAATGGGATTACAAATTACGTGACATTGAATATTTTGGTGGGTGTGTTCTGTTTACCAAAGAACAATTTGAAAACGTAAATGGTTATTATAATGACTATTGGGATTGGGGAATGGAAGATGATGATTTGTTTTGGAGATGTGTTTTAAAAGATTATGCAAAGAGGGAAAAATTAAAAGGCCCTGGATTGACAGATGGTGGTTGGTTTGATGGGGAGTCAAGTTATATTAGTACTGCACCAAATCCTGTTTTAAGACATTTGACAAATAGAAGTTTTACTATGGAATTTTTAGTTTATGGTACTATACCAAAAGATGTTCCACAATACCTTATTGGAGATGAAGAACGTAAGTATAAACATTTTCCAATTTGTGTTAGAAAGGGATGGGACTATAGAGTTGCATTTGATAATTCACATACCTATAGTTCTACTATTTGGAATTTTAAGAATGAGTTGTATTACTCTTGGATAAAAAGATATAGTGATGAATGGACTAAAATAAAAGTACAAGTTGATGATAACGAACGGACGATAAGATTTTTTATTAATGATGAGGAGTCTAACTCAAGACATGGAAAGGGTTCGATGTCACCAATGCCATATGATGGTAGATTAAAAAGATATGGTGGTAATCCATATTACTTTGGTTGGAACCCAAGTAGTGATTTATTTTACAAAGGTAAGATTGCTGATATAAAATTTTATGACCATCGAGATGAACTCGTTTTACATTATGATTTTTCTGATGTTAAAAATAATATAATACATGACCAAAGTGGTTATGACAATCATGGTGAACTACATAATGTAAAAGTGGAAAAGATGAATATTGAGAATCTTAATGGTAATTGGTTACCACATCGTAGACCATCAAAGGTAACGTGTCTTCCACATCCAGATGAGGGTATTGTTGATACAAAGTTTGTAAAAGGTGAGACCACTGCCAGAAACGAAAGAATTTATAGATTAGAAATGCAGAAAGGGAAAATTGACATTGAAAAACATGGGTTGACAGATTTAAAATATAAGTTATTGTCAAAGGAAAAGATAAATGATACAGACCATGTTATGATAAATGTAGAATTGTAATGGAACACGAATTAGTAAGAATAAATAAAGTATTACCAGAAATACTAAAAAAGACAAGTCCTACGTTTTGTCTTGCAAAATGGCATCATGTGACGATGTATTTACATCTCGGTGAAACTCATAGTTGTTATCATCCACCACCACATGAAATACCAATAGAAGAATTAAAAGACAATCCGTCAGCACTACATAACACTAAACAAAAGAAGTTAGAAAGAAAACAAATGTTGGATGGTGAAAAACCAAGTGGGTGTCAGTATTGTTGGAACGTAGAGTCTTTGGGTGAAGATTATATAAGTGATAGGAAACAAAGAACTGTTTCTATATACCAATCAGACCCAAAAAGAATTGATGAGATTAAATCACATAGATGGGATTACAATGTTAATCCTGAATACATAGAAGTTTCTTTTGGAAATGCTTGTAATTTCAAATGTGGATATTGCCATCCAAGATATAGTTCTAAGTTTTTAGATGAGATAAGAAAGAATGGTGAATATCAAAATATGAATACTGGAAAGTATGATATAGATTGGTTTGTAAAAAAGTTACAAGAAGATGAAGAACAAAATCCATATGTAAAAGCATGGTTTGATTGGTGGCCGACTATGTCCAAGACCTTAAATATATTACGTATCACAGGAGGAGAACCCTTGATACATGGTTCTACGTACAGGATGTTAGACCTGTTAAATGAAAAACCATTACCACATTTAGAACTAAATATAAATACGAACTTGGGAGTCGGTCATCATCTTGTTGATAGATTTGTTAATAAATTAAAACCTATTATCGAAAAAGAAAAGGTAAAAGATTTTAAATTATTTACGTCTATTGATATTTGGGGTGAAGATGCTGAGTATTTAAGAACTGGTCTTGATTTACAATTGTTTGAAAAAAATCTACACAGATATTTGACTGGTATTGAAAACTCAAGAATGTCGTTGATGATAACCTTTAATATTTTATGTGTTGTAAATTTTAGGTCTTTATTAGAAAAGATATTGGAGTGGAGAAAAAAGTATAATAATCCTGAGTTGTTCGAAAAAGAATATGAGGGTAATATGGTACAGAGAATACAGTTCGATACGCCGTACCTAAAAGAACCACCACATTATGATATGAACATATTAACTCCAGATTTTTTACCTTATATGGAAAGTCATCTACTATTTATGGAAGAGAATAAAACTGATGAAACAATCGGTGGTGGTTATGGAAATGGTTTTGACCAACTTGAAATAGCTAAATTTAAAAGAGTTGTTGATTACATGAGAACTAAAATAGAAAATCCTTTGGAAAGAGACGATGAGTATATAAAAAAAGGTAGAGCTGATTTTTATAGTTTCTTTACCCAATATGATAAACGTAGAGACCAAGACTTTCATGGTACATTTCCAGAGTATCATGAATTTATGGAACTATGTAAAAATGAGTATAAAGAACAACAAAAAAATAAAAGACCACAAAGAGAATTGAATCCTAATTTGGGGCCAGACAGAATAAAGATGAAAAGAAACATAGAAGAACTTAGGGCAAAAATAAGGAAGAAGAGAGAAAATGGATAAGACCATTGTTTATACAGGTGATGGTTTTGTAAATGGACTTCATTCTTTTGGGACAATTTTAAAACATGAACCTTGGAAAAAAAGTATGGAATTAAAAGAAGTAAATACAATAATAACAGGTGGAGATAGTTTCACAGATATGTTTGGTAGTTGGAGTGAACAACTTGCTAAACAAGATTATGATATACATAGTGCTGCAATTGGTTCTGCTGGTAACAATATGATTTCAAGAGCCACTATAAAGGTAACTTCTAAGTTACTTGATGAGGGAAAGAAACCATACGTTATGGCATGTTGGTCATCTTTAAATAGATATTCTTTTATGGTTGAACCACAAGTTCAATTCGGTATGAGTAGTTACAAAATTCTAAGTGGTGGTAATCCATTTAGTCTTTTGCACGAACACATGCCTGCACCTGATGGGGTAGTTAATTTTAAAGACTATCCATTTGTATGGTTACAAAGTCCTGGTGGACACGCACTTGAGGGTGGTATAGTTGAGGATAAAAGATTACAAAAGTTTTGGGTTGACTTTTATAAAAATTATTACAATGATGAATTGGAGATATTAGAAAACTTAGAACACTTTTTAAAATTACAATGGTTCTGTGAATCACATGATTTAGATTATAAATTTTTCTTTGGATGGAAACATCTTGATAAATCAATGGTTGATAATTTGTCTGATAATACAAGACATTTATGGAATCTTATAGATTGGGACAAGTGGTGGTTTTGTGATGATAACTATGGTGGTATTAACGAATGGACTGAACAGATAGGAATGACAGATGAAGAAAGATATTGTAGTCCTGGTGATAATCACCCATCTCTAAAAGCACATACACGTTTTACAAATGAGGTTATATCTAAGTGGATAAGTTAATAATAACATCAGGATGTAGTTATACAGGAGCTATTGGTTCAGGCCCACCAACTCCAGAACAAGAGGGAGTGCCTGATTGGTCATATCTTTCTGATGATAAAGCTCTTAAATTTTATCGAGGATGGCCAGACCATTTGGAAGAACATTTAGGTATAAAAGTATTTAATGTTGGTGCACCCGCTGCTGGTAATTCTTATATTCACAGAGCTACTCGTTGGGCTGTACATAGAGCTTTAAAAGACGGATATAAACCAGAAGACATCCATGTATTTTCTCAAATATCAAGTCCTGATAGATTTGAACTTTTAGTAAACAAAAATGAAGTTGGTGATGTTAATGGATTTGGATGTGGGTGTTGGATAAAGTTTAATGATGATGAAGCTGAAACTCATAAAGATATGGACGATGTAGATGGGTTTTGGTACAAACACCACGTAGGACATAACCCAAGTAATTTTATTCCAAAGGACACCAAGAATGTATGGTTAAAAAGAAGTTTGATGAATATTGAAGAGAGAGGGCCTGATAATCATTGGGGCCCGAATGATTTAATTGGTTTGTATTATGATAAGTTTTATAACGAAGAGTATCATGTTCTGTTAATGATGGAATCAATACTTAACACACAATACTTATGTAAGGCACTTAACATACAATACAATATATTTTTTGGATGGCAAATATTAACCGAATTACCAACAATGTTTCAGAGGTTGTTTGGATTCATGGGTGGGATATTCAAGGACGATGGAATTTATGATGGTAGTATATCATCATTTACAAAGAAGAAAATGAATTTACCAAATGTAAATTATTTATTGGATACGGTTGATTGGGACAGAGTTTGGTTTAATGACGAAAAGGGTGGTGGATTTAGAGAATGGTGTAGAGCTAATTTAGAAAGAAAATATTGGCAATATTCTAAACAAGATAGTCATCCGTCCAATGAGGGACACAAACAATTCGCACAACAAGTTATTGCAAAATTGTATAAGGAGAGTCATGAAAATTAACGTAGGATACGATAACAAACTTGATAATGGTGATATCTTGAATGGTACACCACAAGATTTTTTTACTAACCCAAGTGACTATAGACATGGAACACCACCACATGCGTGGTTAAATTTAGTAACACATCTAAGGGATTATTGTAATATAAATTCTATAGAGTTAAACATACAACCATGTTCATACTTTTTAGAACGAGATGAAAAGTTTATATATCCACTCGGTACTTCATATGGGCCAGAGTATTGGTTAGGACTTGATGATGATTACAAACACAAATTGTTTGACTTCATACCAAGTAGAGTAAAAGAACATATCATAAAAGGTAAAGTTCTTGTAGTGTTGGATTTATCGTTTGAAGGGTTTCCCTTAGATTATAATCATCATAATGCTGGATACTTCAATGTTCTTGATGAGATACATAAGAGGTTGACAAGTGAAAAGTTTCCTGAAAAGAATTTTGTTTTTTACAATGCTAATATGTTATCTATCGAACAATATTCTGAGTATTGGGATATAGAAAAGAAATGTAATATCGTAGAAGTTTTACACAACGAACGTATGGTTAGAGACCAAATAGAATTACAATTACCAATATATTTTGATGAAATGTATAACTACAAAAAAGATAATTTAGAAAAGATAAAATATTATTTGTGGTTATGTAGACGTAAAAGGTCTTATAGAATTGCAATGACTGCAGGTTTGAATCAAAAAAATATAATTGATAAAGGTCTTGTAAGTTTTAGTTTAGATTCAGAAGTTAATATAGGAGACATGAGTAAGAAGAGATTTTTAAATGAACATTCATATCCTTATAATAAAGATATAAGTACTTCTGCTTTTTTTGAACATGGTAATATAGAAGAGTTGGTTGATAAGACACCATTCATAGCAGACGTAGAAGATTTTAGTCCTAACTTATCTATGGTCTTTAATAGAGCTTTATATGATAATACTTTTTTTAATTTATTATCAGAAACACACTTTGATGTTAGGACAATATTTTTAAGTGAAAAAGTTTTTAAATGTGTGGCTTGGTATAGTCCAATATTATTTATGACTACACCTGGTTCTATAGAAAAGTTTGAGTCTTTGGGTTACAAATCATTTGAACCTTTTATAAATCAAGAATATGATAAAGAAGAAAACAACGGAAAAAGATTAAAGATGATACTTGATGAATGTGAACGTATCTGTGAAATGGATAGTAAAAGTATGTTAGATTGGTACAAAGACCAACAAGAAATATTAGAACATAACTATAATATATGGACAACCAAAAATAGTTATTATCAACCTGCTAAAGAAGTAGCTCAAATGTACGAGGGAGTGTAATTTATGTTTGGAAAAATTAAATTGTTGTACTTCAAAATATATCGGTGGTACAAATTCAAACAACGAATCAGAAAAATGAAAAGAAAAGACCCGTTTATATATAAATGATACATATATTTTACCATGTCGCAACAGTAGATTCTATTGAAGAAAAGGAAACCGAGACGTTTGTTAATTTCTACACACGTGCTTCAGAAGATGTATCGTGGGCAGATTACAAAGGTTTATTTAGAGCACAAATTGGTTCTTTGATTAAATATTTTAGACAAGAACAAAATGTAGAATGTATGTTAAATATTTGTGTTGTCGGTGATGGTGAGGTTTCATTACCAAATGACTTTGATGATTATTGGGGAGATAAGATAAATCTGATAACACTATCGCCTAATCTTAACGATGGAGAAATAATTACTTTAGATTATTTACACAAATATTGTGAAGAATTATCAGACGATGATGTTGTTTTATACTTTCATACAAAAGGAGTTTCGGTAGGAACTAAAGAAAGGGAAGAACAAAGATTATATCTTGAAAAAACTATTTTAGGTAACATTGATGTTGCTCTTGATAAATTAAAAAAGTACGATGTAGTAGGTGTTGGTAAATCATATCAAGGAGAAAAGTTAGGTTACTATGGAACACCTGATAAACCATTTGATTTTCCTACTAATAACTTTTGGTGGGCAACTTCATCATACATTAAAAAGTTACCTAATATCTATTCCTTTGATTTAGATTATGAAAAGATTTATATAAAAGAACGTGGTAAAGGAGCTTTAGCTGGTGGTCATGAGTGGCCCGAAGAAACTCGTTATTTAGCAGAACATTGGATTGGATATGCTCAACCAAAGATTTATGATTTAGTAAAAAAGATATCTATAATCACTTCTGTAACTAAACCACATAATGTTGAGATTATAAAAAATAATATTCAATCAATTGAAAAGGATGGTTGGGAAGTTGAATGGGTGTTGGTTATAGATGATAGTTTAAAAGATTTTAAATTTGACATTGATGAGTCTTGGATACAAGTTTGGTTCAAACCCATATTAGGATGGCCAGGTAAACTTGATGGTATAAATTGGGGACTGAGAGTTGCTAATCATGAATTAGTCTATAGATGTGATGATGATAATTTAGTACATCCTAACTTTTTCAAAGGACTTACAGAACTTACTAAACAAGATGCAAAAATGTATATTGTAGCACAAGATTGTGATGAGCAAGGTTATGGTGGTATATCAAAAACTGATGAATGGTTTAGGTGTGGTAATATAGATACTGCACAGATGATATTTAAAAATCCATACCAAGAATTTAAATATGAGGGTACACCACCTCAAGACCCTAAAGATACTAAACACATTGATATACAAGAAGACTGGCATTTTGCAAATGAGTTTAGAGAAAGATATGGTGTTGAAAATATGGTTTTTAGTGACGAGGTTTTGTGTTATTATAACAGACTGAATTGGGACATAAACATAGTAACAGAGACTAATCTTAAATGGTAAAACAAATATCAATAATAAGTCTTGTAACAAGGCCAAAGAACTTAATACTTATTAAAGAGAGTATAGAAAGTATAAGTTGGAATGGATGGGATACTGAATGGGTTCTTATCCTTGATAATGAATTCTTAGGCTTTAATGAGTATGACGAAGATGATTATATTTCTACTTACTTCGAACAGATAACTGGTAATGGACTTCTCAGTAAGTCAAGGTCAAGAGGTAGAAATCTTGGACAAGAAGTTGCTAAATATAATTTGACTTTTCACTTGGATGATGATAATTTGTTACATCCAAATTTTTATAATGGTCTTGATGAATTAGTCAAAGATGAAGCTCCAATGTATATTTTCTCACAAGATTGTGGTGACCAACAATGGTGGTATTGGGATAACACACCCTTTAGAATTAGAAATTGTTTTTACGAAGAAAAAACAGATATGACACCTGAAGATAAATCAATGTATGGATATAATCAATGGAGAAAAGGTGCTGTGGATATGGCACAGGCTGTATTTACAAAGGACGATATTTTATTTGACGACTTTTGTGGTGATGGTAAAAACGATGGGGAAGATTTTGATTTTATAAATAAGTACAAAGAAAAGTATGGAGATGAAATAATTTACAAGGATATCGTAATGTCATATTATAATAAATTAAATTGGAGTATAGATTGAAAAACATAGTTGTATTAGGAGCAGGTGGTTTCATAGGTAATTCTATGGTTAGTTATTTAAGAAAACAAGGACATTGGGTCAGAGGAGTTGACTTAAAGTCACCTGAGTTTTCTTTAACCGAAGCTGATGAATTCGTGAAAGGAGATTTGACTGATTATAACTTTTGTGATTCTGTTATTAGTACGTTTGTAGATGAAGTTTATCAGTTTGCTGCAGACATGGGTGGAGCTGATTACATTTTTACAGAAGAACATGATGCGGATATAATGTCAAATTCAGCTAGAATAAATTTAAATGTACTTGATGTGATGAAAAGAAAATCTATAAAGAAAGTATTTTATTCCTCTTCTGCTTGTATCTATCCAAATGAAAGACAAAACAAAAAAGGCTCACCTGCACTAAAAGAAGAGTTTGCATATCCAGCAAATCCTGATTCTGAATATGGGTGGGAAAAATTATTTAGTGAAAGATTATATTTAGCTTATAAAAAGAATCATGGATTCGATGTAAAGATTGCAAGATTTCATAACATATATGGGCCTGGTGGAGTTTATGATGGTGGTAAAGAAAAAGCACCAGCGGCTATGTGTAGAAAAGCGGTAGAGTCTGATGGTATTATGGAAGTTTATGGAGACGGAAAACAAAGACGTTCATTTTTGTATATTGATGATTGTATTAACGGAGTTTCTAAACTGATGGATAGTGAATTATCAGGCCCATACAATATTGGTTCAGAAGAAGATGTATCTATAAATGAATTGGCTGAACTTGCAATAAAGTTTAGTGGTAAAGAAACAAAAATCAAAAACATGGACGTTAAACAGATTGGTGTTAGAACTCGTAACTCTGAAAATAGTTTAGTTGAAAAGGACTTAGATTGGAAACCAGAATACACTCTTGAAGAGGGATTAAAAAATACTTTTGAATGGATAAGATATAACCATGATAATGAACAATCAGATATTTATGATAACAAAGGCTCACTTGAATGGTGGAATAAATGAAAAGAGACAGAGATTACTACTCACTACTAAAAGAAATAAAAGAAGTAAAAGATTTACTTGGTGAAGTACTACGCAGATTGGGTAGTGTGGAACTGAGTGGTACGGTAGAGTATGGTCAAGCTAATCACATAAGTGATAATCACTCAAAGTATGTTCATTTAAATTTAAAACGGAAAGAAAAGAAATGATAAAAAAACTATTCGTTCTAAGTATCTTATTATTATGTAGTTGTGCTTCTACTAATCAACATGGTGTAGAAGTAAAACATTATCCATTAGTAGATACTGGATTAAAGATACATAAATACAAACACAACATACAATGGCAATTTTTTGTAAAATCTAATCCAAGAACAGAATATTGTTCTAAACACCATATTTGGGAAGATATAAAACCCATATACAGATTAGTTAATGAAGAAATGAAATGGGTGTATCGAGTAAGTAAAAATAAGAAAAGTTGGAAGTAAGAAAATAAATGAAAAATGTATATCTTTTTAGTGTAAATTTCAAAACAGGATATGGTGAAAATAGTGGATACTACTTACCATACTCTGTTGGTACGCTATGGTCGTACTGCACTACTTCAGATATTGTTACTGATAATTACAACCTAAAAGGATTGTTTTATAAAAGATTAAATCCAAAAGAATATTTAAAAAAACTTGACAATCCATCGGTAGTAGGATTTTCTGCTTATCTTTGGAATGACCAATACAATCTAAAAGTAATAAAACTAATAAAACAAAAATACCCAAATTGTTTAATAGTTGTAGGAGGCCCGTCAGTACCACAGAAAGGATTTGGTACAAAAACAGTTGAGTCAGGTAGAAGAATAGATAAAAGTTCTTTACAAGGAAAGTATAAGTATGCAGATGTATTGGTACATAGTGAGGGTGAAATTACTTTCAAACAAATACTTGAAACTTACATTAATACAAATGATTTTAGTGATGTGAAAGGATTGTCTTTTAAAAAAGATGGAATGGTTATTTCAACACCACCACAATTACGAGTTGAAAATTTAGATTCTATTCCGTCACCATATACAATTGGTTTGTTCGATGATATTCTTAAAGAAGAACCAAATGCAAAATGGTCAATGGTAATGGAGACTGATAGGGGATGTCCATATAAATGTACTTTTTGTGATTGGGGTACGTTAACCTACTCTAAGTTAAAAAAGTTTGGAAGAGATAGAGTATACGATGAAATAGAATGGGTTAATAAAGAGAAAATAGATTTTGTAAATATTGCTAATGCAAATTTTGGTATTTATAATCAAAGAGATTTAGCTATAGCAGACCATATGGTAAAGTGTAAAGTAGAACAAGGATATCCATCTGCTTATCAAATTGCTTGGGCTAAAAATAGTAACGAAAGAATATTAGGAATCTCTGAAAAAATGAATGACGTTGGTTTGATGAGAGGATTGACTTTAAGTTTTCAATCTATGAATCCTGAAACGTTAAAAGTTATCGAACGTTCTAATATGAAAATACAGAAGTTTGAAGAGATAATTGAGAAGTGTGATGAAAAAAATATACCTAACTATACAGAGATTATACTTGGTTTACCATTAGAGAGTTTGGACACTTGGAAAAAAGGTATAAATGATTTATTAGAAGCTGGTCAACATACATCAATGGATTTATGGTTTTGTGAAATTTTAGAGGGTGCACCTTTGAATGATGAAAACCTAAGAGAAGTATTTGGTATAAAAACAAAACCAATAAAAAATTATATTACAAACAATAATCCTGATGACGACCCTACACCAGAAATAGTAGAACTTGTTTATGAGACCAACACCATGCCTTTTACTGATTGGTTAGATGCTGTTCTATTCAACGTAATCATAATAAACTTTCACGTCTTGGGTTGGACACAATATGTCAGTCGATATTTAAACAAATATTATAATGTTTCTTACTATAAATTTTATGATGAATTACAAAAGTATATTGTAGAAAACAAAGAACTATTTTTAAATTATTTTTATGAGTTACATTCTACTGATATCAGAGAGGTGTTGGAAACAAAAGACTATTCTTCAAGAAAAGATTACGATGATATTAATATATTAGGTTGGTACTTTTATTGCAGACTTCAGTTTGTTTTACATAAGAATAAGACACAAGTTTTCCAAGAACTACAAAACTTTTATAAAGAACAATTTGGTGATGTCGATAAGTTAGAGTTATCAGAAATTGTAGAGTTCAATAAAGATTTAATAGTTGATTTTAACAACGTTGGTTCTATTTATAAGATATACTCTAAATCATATTATAATCTTTATATGAATAAAGAAGTGATAAATGAAACTACAGGTTATAGTTTTTATCCTAAAGAAACATGGACTGATTTCCAAGATTTTGCAGGAAAATTAGTTGGAAGAAGAAAAATAGGGTTTGGTAAAAATATGGTAGACAAGGTTCCGTCCTCTAAATTACCATTTACAGACTATGAGGTTATGAATGAGAATATTAGGAATAAACGCACTGAATCACGACGCGTCCATATCTTTAATTGATAATGGAGAAGTCGTATTTGCTGCACATTCAGAAAGATACTCTGGAATAAAAAATGATTCCGAGTTACATTCTGCTATATTTGCAGATATGTATCGATATGGAAAACCAGATAAGGTTGCTTATTTCGAACGCCCTTGGCTAAAGAAATACAGACAACTCAAGGCTGGTCAGTACAAAGAAGTACTTCAACTTGACAATACACCAAAGAAATATCTAAAAAAATATATTGGTGAACTTCCTATTAATTATGTTCAACATCACCAATCACATGCAGCTGCTGGATATTACACGAGTCCGTATGATGAGGCATGTATTGTTAACATTGATGCAATAGGTGAGTTTGAAACGGCTACTATATGGTATGCTTGGGGTAGTCACTTTGAAAAAAGATGGAGTATGACTTATCCACAATCACTTGGTTTATTCTACTCTGCTATAACACAACGACTTGGGTTGAAACCACAAGAAGATGAATACATTCTTATGGGAATGGCGGCCTATGGACAAGTAAACGAAAAAATAAAATCGGAGTTGAGAGAGTTACTTCGTCACAATTTACATAGAGGTTGTTTAGGTTGGGATAGTAAATATTATCCTGATGATGGTTCGGAACAATGGAAGTTTCATATTGCAGCAAATGCACAGTCTGTTATTGAAGAAGAGATTCAAAAGATATTTTTAAAAGCTAAGGAGTTAGTACCCGAAACCGATAATTGTGTTTACATGGGTGGAGTCGCATTGAATTGTGTGGCTAACTCTATTATAGCTCGTGACCATTATCCTAACTTATGGATACTACCAAATCCTGGTGATGCTGGTTCATCACTTGGTTGTGCAGCCTACGTGTTTGGTGAGCACGTAAATTGGAAAACACCATTTACAGGATATTGTATCTATGGTAGATATCCATGGCGTAAAGTTTTGGGTGGGTTGTTAGATGGTAATATTGTAGGAGTTGCAAATGGTAGAGCGGAGTTCGGGCCAAGGGCACTCGGTAATCGTAGTTTATTGGCTGACCCAAGAGGTAATGAGATTAAAGACAAGGTTAATGAAATAAAACATAGACAAAAGTTTCGACCCTTTGCACCATCGGTGTTAGAAGAGCACGCACACGAAATATTTGATATGCCAGTTCGTAAATCTCAGTTTATGCAATTTGTTGCACCATGTAAGTATCCTGATAAATATCCTGCTATTTGTCATGTCGATAATACCTCACGAGTACAGACTGTAAGTAAAGATGATAATCCAGGTTACTATAGACTAATCAAGGAGTTTTATAAAAAGACAGGATGTCCAATGGTTCTTAACACATCTTTAAATATAAAAGGTCAACCTATTGTAAACTCATATCAAGATGGAGTTGCATTCTCAAAGAAATATGGAGTAAAGGTATATTGAACTTTCAAGAGTTGTTAAAAAAATACAATGACGATAGGTGGTCTACATGGAAAGACTATATCAGTATCTTACAGGCTAAAAACGATGAAACTGCCTTTTATGATGAGTCATATTGGTTTGAAGATGATAATCCAGAAACAGGCCCCTATGATTTAACATATCCAATAAATTCGTTATATAGACAAATAATTTTTCAATTACCAATACCTAAGAATGGAAAGATTGTTGTGTTGGGTGCTGGTAATGGGAAAACACTTGACCATTTGATTGAAAAGTTTGGAGAGGATAGAGTTGTAGGATATGATTTATTTAATCCAACAAATCATCCGAACATAGAAATACTCGATTGTAATGACTTAGATAATGTTGATTTAGATATTGCGTTACTACATAATGATTTGGGTAGTTGGAAACGAACACCATTACTTAGAGAACGTGGGTATCTGTGGGCAAAAAACAAAATGGTTTCTGGTGGGTGGATAGTATCTGATAGTAATCTAACTGATGATATTACTATAGATATAGAAAATTTATTTAAAGATTATAGCTGTGAATATATTTCTAAATTACCATCTAAAAAATATGGTGATGGTTTTACACAAGAAGCAAATAGTTCTAAATATATGGTTTGTCAAAGTCCAGTTGTTTATAAAGAAACACCCAAAGTGGTTGATAAGATTGACCTAAATTTTGGTTTTGATTACATGGGGCCTTACGGGCCGATTCCAAATGGTTTAGCACCAAGATACGTTAGTGAAATGATTAGACATGGTGGAGACCCAATGCCTTTTTTTCATGAACGTTGGAATGATTTGTATAACGGAGAGTGTGACCATTGTGGTGTAATTCATCAAGACCCAAGACCAACCACACAAAGAACTGCATTTTTTGATATACCTTATATAGAAACTGGATATAATTTACACTTTGGTTCTTGTAGTGAATTTTTAAAACTACCCGACACCGAATCTAATCTAAGACATAGTGGTGATAAATCATTAAATGTTAATAGACCAGATAGAGAAAAGTTTGTGTATGTTGTTGAGCCTTATGGAACACCTCTTAATATTCTTGGTGTAATTAAAGATAGTCCACATCATCATGGGAGAACTTTTGTTGACTTCATGTCACCTGGTGTATTGGAACAGGTACAAAAAGGTAATTGTCTATTAGTAATAAGTTATATCCATGAGGGGTATGTTGAAAATAATTCTTATGGTGATGGTGATGGTCTGTTTGAATTTTTTGACGAGTTACATCACGTGATAGATAAAAATAAAATACCACCAAGTCAAATATTATTTTTAATTAGTAACCATAAATTAGAGGAAGCATATAACTCTTGGGCATTTGGTCATCCTGGTTATAGTCAAGGTTCCTTACATAATTTTTCTTATCAGAAACCAATCAATGTTATGGCAACAAATTCAGAACTAAACATTACATCTCAGATGTTTAAAACTCTAAAAGATGGTTTAAGAATTACTAAAGAAAAAAATGAACTTGAACAACACGAGGGATATAAAAAGTCTATTCTATTATTGAATGAAATTAGTAAAGACAAAAAAAGAGAGTATCACTTTATAACACATAATAGAAATCCAAGATTACACAAACACGTATTGATGTCCATGTTATTGAGAGATGATAATCTTGACAAGGGTATTGTAAGTCTTGGTGGGAAGTCTTTTCCAGCATGGAAAGAACCTATGGAAAGGCTGGTAAAAGATTCTAACAAACAAAAAGATTTGGAAAGGTATAAACAAAAGTTACTTGAGATATCACCTTTGGTGATTGAAGATAGTTTAAAAGATGCGTTAAGTGACTCACACGTTCACGCGTCATCCTTAAGTCCTCAAATGTTATTAAAGGATTCCTTTCAGAATGCATATTTTCAGATAGCTACTGAGTCTGTATATAGTAACAATGATACAATGTACCTAAGTGAAAAAGTATTCAAACCCATGATGTATGGATTACCATTTATTTATGTGGGGGCAAGACATTCTTTACAGATGTTAAAGGAGTTAGGGTTTAGAACATTTGATAAGTTCATTGATGAGTCATATGATGATGTAAAAGATAATTATGATAGGTTAGAATCAATTGCTAAAGAGGTTGATAGATTATGTGGTTTATCACTTGAAGAGTTACATGATTTGTATCATGATAACTTCGATATCATAGAACACAATTATAATCATTTATTAAACTACGCTACAAATAATAATATGCATCAACAAATATTTGATAAAGTATATGGGATATTATATGAGTGAACAACACGAAAAATTCCTTAAACAAGCAAAACCAAAAGAAATGTTTTTTAACGAGTCTACAAGGTTTGACCTTTTGATTCCATATGTACCCTATACTTTTTTTACCGATTGTTATCAATTAGTTTGGAATCATGTATGGTATGATGGTCAATATAGAAATGGAATTTTTAAACAACTTTTTAGAAAACTTCTTGACAAGTTTCCAAACGAATATTGGGTGTTTGATTTTAGTGGTGAACCTGGCCCCTTTTGGGGAAGTTTTAACTATTTGTCTGAATGTTGTTTAGAGTTTGGATTAGAAATGGATAGGGTGATAGTTCTACATAGTGATTATAGTATGGAACAAAATTACAAAGATTGGACAAAGATTAGAAGTAATTCATCATATTGGAAATCAGACCAACGTGAATTAATAGAATTACCAAGTCAAGGTACTAAAGATAATCCAATTAAAAAATTTATGTATTGGAATAGGGCAATGATGATTTCAGCTGGAATGTTAAAAGATAATTTTAGTAGATTAAATTATATTAATAGACAACCTAATTTATTATATAAAGATTTTTTATGTATGTTGAGAAGACCACATAAACAAAGAAAGTTTTTGTTATCTCTTTTAAAATCAGAGGGTTTATATGATAAAGGATATGTTAGTCATATTTGGGACGGAGTGACGATAGAAGATAATTATGATTACCTCGATATCAAAGATGATGGTAAAAATCCAGCACCTTTTGATGATTGGGACGTAGCTGTTGCTTTTAATTATTATGTGAATAGTAGATTAAGTGTGGTTTCTGAGAGTAGTATAGATACTATACGTTCTGAAACTTTACAACAAACATCATTTTGGTCTGAGAAGATTTTTAAACCTATTGCATTAGGACATCCATTTATATCAGTATGTAACAAGGGTGGTTTAACATTTCTTAAAAGTTTAGGGTTTAAAGTCTTTGATAATATTTTTGATACATCATATGAAAGACATGGTGTTGAATCTTGGGGAAATACTGTATCATGTGTTGTAAACGAATTAAAAAGAATTATTGATATGAATTATTCCGCTAATGATTGGTACGATTTAGTTAAAGATGATGTTTGTCACAACCAACAAGTTTTGATGGAAAAATATGACGGTAAAGATATTATAAAACAAATGGATGAGTTCTGTGTTTAAGACACCTTTATATAACGTATATTCAGGATGTAGTTTTAGTGAACACTATACCTGGCCATCACATCTTGATTCTGATGAGACAATCAATGTCCACGAAGAAGACCCTATATTTGTTAAAGAAGATGGAACAACTACTTCATATTATAGGTATGGTGATTCTTATGTGGATAAATATTATCCAAATCGTTTTCGTGGGAAAAGTTACAATTTAGCACTATCTTCTTGTGGTAATGATTTAGTAACTTATAGAGTGATTGGACAAGTAAACAAGTTATTAAAAAAACATAAACCAGAAAACATTAGGGTTGGTATTATGTGGACAGGATGGGAAAGAAAGGCTGTGTATATTGATAAATCAAATCTATATTTCAATGAGGTTCAACCAACCAAAAAAGAAATTAAAAATATATACATCGACCCACCTTTTGTAGATTTTACTTTAGCTCATAGTTATATGAATCCATCAGTTATAAATGAAGACCACCATGAATCAAATGCAGATTTTAAAAAGACTCATTGGAAAAAATTTAAAGATGCAGAACATATGTATTTTTTAGTTGGTGGTGATTCAAGAGCAAGAAATCATGTTAATAATGAAGTTACGTTCGAAAACTGGCCACAGATTTATTATGATAGAGTTCATCATCATTCTACTTCTTATTATGATTATTTAAAAAATATACTATTTGTACAAAATTATTTGGAATCAAAGAATATAAAATACTTTATGTCGGTGTGGCAATGTAATGACATTTCCACCCATTCAGATTATAGCGACAAAGGTGATTTTGCTCCTCACATTTATCCATTACAATATGGAGTTCATAATCAAGACATACCAGATATGAATAATTATCCAAGATATGTTGATTGTTTCCCATACTCACAGCATTTATATGATGAAATTAATTGGGATAAATTTATATTTTGGGAAAATGACTTGGTTCCAAGAGCTGGACTTGGAGAGTTTACACGACTTCAAAATCTTGGATTTTCTGATGATAATTTTCATCCAAGTAATAATGCAAATTATGAGTGGTCTAAATATTTAAAAAATAAATTAAAAGGGTTTTGGGATGAGTAAATTAAAACTTGATAATGTTACACTTATTGTTATTGAGGGTAGAACCTCACATCTGGACATGACTTTGAAAGCAAAAGATATATGTAAATGGTATATTGATTTTGCAGATGTAAAAGTTTTAACACCACATGCATACGATAACAAAGATATAGTTGTTGTTAACAGAGCTTTAGATACATTACAGAAATATAATTTATTTGCTATGGCAGAATTATATGACTATGTAGATACGGACTTTTGTTTAGTTATAAATTGGGACTCTTGGGTTTGTAATCCAAAGGCATGGACAGACGAATTTTTAGAATATGATTACATTGGTGCTTGGTGGAACATAAAAGACACCGAAGATTCTTGGAATGGTTTAAGACCAGGCTCAACATATGGAAAGGTAGGTAATGGTGGATTTAGTCTAAGGAGTAGAAGACTTTTAAAGTTTGTACAAGAGAATTTTAAATTTCGTAGAGTATTTGACTATGATGCAAGAAAACCTTATTATGACCATTTCAATCGTAAGGTAGATGGTGAACTCGGTTACGTTCCAGGTATTAGACCAGATGACCAAACTATGGCAAGACTAAATGGTTCATTTTTACATGACAATGGTTTTAAATTTGCACCAATAGAATTATCACAAAAGTTTTCAGTTGAGGCCACAGATGCAACTTATCAAGATTTTTTGAATGGTGATAGAGAGGCACCTGGCCTTTGGGAAGGACAATTTGGTTTTCATAATATATGGACTGATTTACGTGAATGGAAAGATTTAAAAAAATGGGGATATGAAACTAATTTACCTTTTCAACATTTAGTTGATAGAGTTCTTGATGGAGATAAAACAATAATAGGAACACCAAGTAATCATGACTAAAATAGAAAATACAACTCTTTTAGCCATAGAAGGTGTTAGTTATAATGTTAATAAGATTTTAAAGTCATTAGAAATAACATTAGACCAATGTGAATTTGATGACGTAAAGTTATTAACACCATTTGATATTGACCATGAATTTCATGTAAAGATAAGACCAATGCCTTCATCAATTGAATATCAGTATTTTTGTTTAAATTATATGAACGATTATTTTGATACAGACCATATGTTGTTGATTCAATCTGATAGTTGGGTTTGTAATCCAGAACAATATAGTTCTGAGTTTTTTAATCAATATGATTATATGGGAGCTAGATGGGACTTTAAAAATAGTGATGGTAGTTTTGGTGGCACACGAAAAACAAATGGTAATGTAGGAAATGGTGGTTTTAGTTGGCGTTCTAAAAAACTAATGAATTTAGTTCAGTCATATTGTAAATATGAAATAGTTAATGCTGAGTTAGTAACTGTTGCTCATAACAATAACGATGGAGTTTTTGAAAAAGTTTATGTGGACAATGTAAGACCAGAAGACCATGTGATATGTAGAATGAATAGAGACTTTCTTGAATCACAAGGTTGTGTTTGGCCAAAATCATCTTGGGTAGAGTGGAACTTTTCTTCGGAGTCACCACGTCAAGGAAATTTAAAATATGAAAATCAATTTGGATTTCATGGTATCTATACAGACCTAACAAAATGGCCTGATAGAGAAAAATATCAAATACCAGCAAAATTAAAAGATTGGTCAATATGAAAAAGACATTATTGTATCACGTATTTCCTGTTAAGGGAAATGATGTTTGGATAAAAAATATAAATTGGTTAAAAGAATATTCTAATGATTTTAAGATATTTGATAGATTGATAATATCTGTCTGTATAGAAAAAAATACTGGAGATGATTACAAAAAACTTATCGGAAAGCATTATGATTTAGGACAAAGGGATTTAGTTACACATGAAGACGAAGATTATATAAAAAGTTTTTTTCCAAAAAATGCTGATATACAATTTTACGAAAACGACCCTACTGTCGGAGAGATATATACGTTCAGAGATATGTTAGAAAAGGTTTATAGTTTAGAAGATGAAATGACTTTTTATGCACACACAAAGGGTGTATCATATTTTGATACAGTAAAACCAATATTGACTTGGACAGAATCAATGTATAAATTTAATTTAAAGTACGTTGATAAACTCGATACTATATTAAAAGACTATTCGACTGCTGGTTGTTTTAAAATTATTAACTTTGAACATTGGGATTTAAGAGATGATAATACTAAAGTAAATTGGCCAACAACTGCAGATAAATTAAAATATGTGGGATGGCATTATTCAGGAACTTTCTTTTGGGTTAACAATAAAAAATTATTTAGTAATAGTAAATGGAATGATGTTGATGGTTTATATAACGACCCACATCGACATGGAGTTGAAATGTATTTTGGTCATGTATTTAACGAAATATCTGGATTTGAAATACTAACATCTAATCAAAGACATTTGTATCAACAAGAGAATTGGGATTATATAAATAAAAATGAGAAAAAATTAATTAATCCATGGCTAACTTGATATATATTTATATACAGTCAAGTGGTGATAACTCGGGTAACCAGTCCTGAAAGACCTAACCCACCACAATAAGACTATAAACTATGGGAGGCATTCAATACAGAATGTCTCACCTATATTGGGAGGCATTTTTTTATGCGAGTATTGATAACAGGAATAACAGGTTTTGTAGGAAGTCATATGGCTGACTATCTATTAGATAATGTAGATGATGTGGAAGTATATGCACTCAAACGTTGGAGAAGTAACCACGAAAATATAGAACATCTAATAGGACATCCAAAAGTAAAATTATATGAATGTGATTTACTTGATAGAAGTAGTCTCAATATGGTAATTCGTGATTCTAAACCTGATGTTGTTTATCACTTTGCAGCTCAAAGTTTTCCAGAAACAAGTTTTCAACTACCTGTTCAGACGTTAACTACTAATGTTATAGGAACTACTAATTTATTAGAGGAACTAAGATTAGCAAAAAATGATGATATTTGTAATCCTTTGATTATAAGTGTATCCTCATCAGAGGTTTATGGTAATCCAAAAAAAGAAGAGTTACCGATGACCGAGTCTCAGCCGTTAAGAGCTGCTAATCCATATTCTATATCTAAAGTAGCACATGATTTTATCTCAGAATACTATCATACTGCTTATGATATGAAAGTTATCATAACAAGAATGTTTAGTCACGAGGGCTCACGTAGAGGTAAGATGTTTGCTCTATCATGGTTTGCACATCAAGTTGTACAGAACGAAAAGGGTAATGGTGATGGTTATATTAGACATGGTAATTTAGACTCTGTTAGAACTTATAGTCATATTGATGATGCTGTACATGCTTATTGGTTGGTAAAGAAAAGAGGTAGAGTTGGACAGAGATATAATATAGGTGGAGACTATACTTGTACAGTTGGTGATGCATTAAATATGTTAATTAGTAAGTCTACCAAAAAAGGGTTAGAACCTTTACTTGACCAAGATAGGGTTAGACCAACTGATATTACCCTACAGGTACCTGATACAAGTAAGTTCAGAAAAGAATCTGGTTGGAAACCAACAAAAGGTTTAGAAGAAATATGTGATGACCTTTTAGATTATTGGAGAGAAAAGTTATGATTAAAGATTTAAAAGTATTTGAGCCAGAAGCTTGGGAAGATTTTAGAGGAGATATTTATACCACTTGGGATAGTGAAAAATATCCAAAACTAAATTGGAGATTTGATAAATTTTCTCATTCAAGAAAAAACACGCTACGAGGATTACATGGAGATTTTGAAACATGGAAACTTATCAATTGTGTTCATGGTAAATTTTATTTGATAGTTGCAGACAATAGAGAAGATTCACCAACTTATAAAGATTGGGATTGGTTTGTACTATCAGCAGAAAATAGAAAACAAGTTTTGGTTCCACCAGGTTGTGGAAACGGACATTTTGTTTTAAGTGATGATTGTACATTTCATTATAAGTTAGCATTTGATGGAGATTATAATGATATCGACAAACAATTCGTAATTAAATGGGATGATGAAATGTGGGGATTTGAATGGCCACATAATAAACCCACATTATTTGGGAGGGACAGATGATAAGAGGACAAGAAAGTATACAAAGAGCAGACGATAAGTCTTTTTTAATAGACTTTGAAACTGAAATAAAAGAAATCTATGAGGATGGTAAAATTAGTGCACCAGTTCATTTAAGTGGTGGTAATGAAGACCAACTAATAGAAATTTTTAAAGACGTAGATAAAGATGATTGGGTCTTCAGTAGTTGGAGAAATCATTATCATGCCTTATTACATGGTATACCGAGAGAGACACTAAAAGATTTAATTGTACGTGGTAAAAGTATGAGTGTTTATTCTACAGAACCTAAGTTTTATTCCTCATCAATAGTTGGTGGAATAATACCATTAGCTCTTGGAACTGCACAATCACAAAAGTTAAGTGGTAGTAAAAACAAGACTTGGTGTTTTATTGGAGATATGACATTTGAAAGTGGTTTGTTTTATGAAGCACATAAGTATGCTACTAACCTTGATTTACCATTACAATTTGTGGTCGAGGATAATAATATGAGTACAAATACACCTACTGATGAAACTTGGGGTGGTAAACGAGAAGTACCTGAAAATGTAATATATTATAAATACGAACGTGAGTATCCACATCATGGTACTGGCAATTGGGTTTTATTTTAGGAGTTATTATGAAATACAAAGATGAATTAATAAATAGTATGGAGTGGTTGGGTCAACAAGACAATACAATCTTTCTTGGTCAATCTGTAAAATATAGTGGTAATGCAATCTACAACACTTTAAGTACTTTAGATGATAGTATGAAAATTGAAACACCAGTCTTCGAGGAAATACAAATGGGTATGAGTGCTGGAATGGCACTTGATGGTTATATCCCAATCAGTTGTTTTCCAAGATTTGACTTTTTAATGAGAGCAATGGATTCTTTGGTAAACCACCTTGATAAAATGCAAGAAATGACTGAGGATAATTTTAAACCTAAAGTTATTATGAGAACATCAATAGGTGCAAAACATCCTTTAAATGGTGGTATCCAACACACACAGGATTATACACAAATATTCAAAGACCTACTAAATGAAGTTAATGTTGTATTGTTAAATGAACCTGAAGAGATATTACCAGCTTTTCAAGATGCTTATCATGGAGAAGGTTCTTCACTTATTGTAGAGTGGGGTGATTATTACAATGAAAAATAAAATCAATCTAAATGGTAAGAGCATATTGATTACTGGTGCTAATGGTATGATTGGATACCAGTTAACAAAGTTATTACTTGATAATTATAATTGTGTAATAACTCTGTCTGATATACATGAAAAATCAAGATTTAAATGGCCAGAAGAAAATACATTTTATCATAGTGTTGATTTAAGAAACAAACAAGATTGTGCTTACATATGTCAAGACCAACACATTGTGTTTCATCTTGCAGGGGTTAAGGGTAGTCCTAAGAGTGCACTAACTAATCCAGCAAGATACTTTATACCAATGTTACAATTCAATACTAATTTATTAGAAGCTGCAAAACGTTCTTCTGTTGATTGGATTTTAAATACAAGTTCAGTAGGAGTGTATGCTGAATCAGAACGTTTTGTAGAGAGTGATGTTTGGAAAACATTTCCGTCTAAAAATGATTGGTATCCTGCATGGGCTAAACGTATGGGTGAATTAGTTTTGGATTGTTATAGAGATTCGGATGGTGGTAAATGGACGAGTTACACGAGTGTCAGACCTGCAAACGTTTATGGTCTTTACGATAACTTTGGGCCTGATTCTATGGTGATTCCGTCAATTATAAAAAAAGGAAATAAGTCAAGAATTATAAGAGCTTGGGGAGACGGAACACCTGTTAGGGATTTTATCAACTCAGAAGATGTTGCTAGAGGTATGATACATCTTGTTGAGAATAAAGTAAATGATGTGGTTAATCTTGGAAGTGGACAAGGATTTAAAATAAAAGAAATTGTCGATACAATTGCAGCATACTATGGTAAAAAAGTTGAGTGGATGGGTGACGAAAAAAATAAAGGTGATAACATTAGATTAATGGATACAACTTTAGCAGAAAGTTATGGTTTTAAACCAACAAAAAATCTAAAGGATGGTATCAAAGAAACAATAGAGTGGTATTTAAAAAATGAAAACAGTTCAAGAAGTAAAAGCAATACACCAAAATAATATACAAAAACATTATGAAAAAGAATATCGTAGATTTGGTACTATGATAGAAAATTTTAATAATGACCAAATAAAGATAGATAACAAAGAGTGGTCTATCAAATACAGAGATGAAGTTCGTAGAATGTTAGATGATAAAAAATTGATATCATATGACAAATCCGAAGACTTAGAGAATCTACACTCGAAGTTAGACCAAGAATTAATAAACTATGATATAGACCATGGCATATCAGAAGTGGGTCGATTGTTTTATGAGACAGATGATAAATTCATAAATCTATATCATGAGTGGTTAAAACATTTATACGAGGACGTTTTTAGATTTGATTTTTACTTTCAAGAAACACCTACATTTAGATTTCATTTTCCTGATGCAGATGAATATGGTGCTACACATTATCCAAGATATCATTCTGATGTACAATATGGACATTCGCCACGAGAAATGAATTTATGGTGGTCTTTAACTGAAAACAAAAGAAGTGGATTACGAATTATGGGGATAGATAAATCTTTGAGATGGTATACTGCTTATGGATTTAACTTTGATAAATTTATAGAAATGTCTTGGAGTGCAAATAGTATATTTAATAATTATGGTTTCTTAGAATCTGATGAATTAAAAATTACAAACGATGAACTATTTTTATTTGATTCCAGATGTATACATACTGGTGAGTCAAGACAACACGATGATGATTACACAACAAGAATATCTTTAGATGTTAGAATTATACCTGTAGATGATTATGAATGGAAAGTTCTTGATGGTATACCATTGTATAGAGGTAAAGGTAGAATGGGTGCTGAATTTAGACCAGGTGGAAAGTTTGGATATCATAAAAGTAGTATAAGAGATTTGATAGATGTTTGATGTATGGTTTCATAATAATTGTTTACTTTCTGATGTAGAAAAGGAATATAGAGGTAAAGACTTTTTACAATTTATATTTGATGAGGTATTTGAATTAATAGAAAACATATCTGATAATATTCATGTTACAATTAGTGGTGAACCACATTATCTAAAAATAAAAGATGAAGTTTTTGTACATCAATTAGATAAAAAACAAGGATGGCCTTGGTCTGAAATAGAACCAATAAAATATATAAAAAATTATTACAAAGATAAATCAAATACAAAAATATTATATTTAAATAATTTTGGAGTTATTCAAGGGAATGGTGATTTACATACGATTAGAAAATTGATTACAAATACTTTCGTTTCTAACCGTAAAAAGTGTTTAGAATTACTAAACGACTCTGATATGGTTGGAATCAATATGCATGGAGAATGGGGAAACTTTCAATCCAATATGTGGTATTGTAATTCAGAACACATTAAAAAAGTTCCCATACCGAATCATGTGGAAGAATTACAATCATTAGATTATTCACCAGAATCATTGACAGCTTTCCCAGCCGAAAAAGTAGTTTATGATTTGATTGGTTACATCGACCATAATGAAGGTGAATGGTGGGAAAAAACTTTAGAAATAAAAGAAAGAAAACATGATGGCAATTGGACTGGAAATTGGTAAATTTAAAGAGGAAAGAATATGAAAATATTAGTTACAGGTAAAAGTGGTTTAATAGGTAGCAATTTATTAGAGAGATTATTAAAAGATGGTTATGATGCTATAGGTACTTCTACAAAAGATGGTGACTTAAGAGATAGTGATTATTGTTTAGAGGTAACAAAAGGTGTTGATGTTATATTTCATTGTGCTGCAAATACTTCAGGTGCTCACGTAATGCAAAATTCACCTTTATCTCACGTCACACCTAATGTCATAATGAATGCAAATTTAATGGAAGCTTGTTATGTGAATAAAGTTAAGAAGTTTATTTTTATGTCGAGCAGTGTGGTGTATTCATATACAGCTGAAAATCCAAACAAGGAAGATGAATTTACTTTTGGTGACATATATAAATCTTATTATGCAGTAGGTTGGATGAAAAGATATACTGAACACTTATGTGAAATGTATTCTACTTTTTTGAATCCATCTATGCAATGTATAGTGCTTAGACCAGCTAATATTTATGGGCCTGGTGACAAATATGATGAAAGGTCACACGTCTTACCTGCTACAATTATGAAAGTGGTTAATAGAGAAAAACCACTTGTGGTGTGGGGTGACGGAGAAGATGTAAGGGATTTTATTTATATAGATGATTTTGTTGACTCTTGTATTGAAGTTATGAATAAAGTTAATGAGTACACAATATATAATGTCGGTAGTGGTAAAGGTACAACTGTAAATGAAATATTACATCATTGTCAGACCATAGAAAATCACTTAGTTACACCTGTTTATGATGAAACAAAGCCATCAATGATACCAATAAGATTGTTAGATGTTTCAAAGATAAAAGAAGAGATAGGATGGGAAGCAAAAACAAGTATCAAAGATGGTTTACGTAAAACTATAGAGTGGTATAAGGAACAACTATGTTAGATGAATTTAATAAATTAGGTTTTTATACGATACATAATTTTTTTGATGTTGATTTAATTAATAGGATAATAAAAGAAACAAATCCGTTATTTGAATATACGGATTCTGATTCTAATATTTTACAAATACATGAGAAGGCTCCATCAATTAAAGAAATAATTTTTGATGAAAGACTTAATGAATTGGTTACAAAAATTTTAGGTGAGAACGAACCCGTACAAACCCAATGGAGATTTAAACCACCAGAGGGTAGTGGATTCCCATACCACCAAGATGATTTTTGGACACGAGCTGGACATGGAAATACAATCAATGTGTTGGTTCACTTTGAAAAAACAAATGAGTTAAATGGATGTATAAAAGTTTTACCTGAAAGTCACAATCCACCATTTCATTCAGATGGTGTTTCTTTAAATTGTGATAAGGGTGATATTACTATATTACATAATAATTTGATACATTGGTCGGATAAAAATACATCATTGGATTGGAGAAGAAATCTTTTGGTGATGTATGTTAAAAACAATATAGATTACATTAGAGGGGAGAATGCAAAGAGAAAAACCATTCAAAAGACTTAGAGAATATTCAAAAAAAGATTTATTGGATATGGTCTTTGAAGCTTTAGATAACTATTATTATCAACATGATATGTTGTTTCCGTTAGAGTTAGATGCAAAACTTAAAAATAATTTTTGTTGGGCATTTCATGGTGGTTTATCTTTTTCTTGGGAATCCATACAGAGATGTTTTGATAAGTTTTGGACTCCTGATAAGAAAGTAATATTTATGTATTCTTATGAAGGTCATTCAATGTTTGAGAAAATGAGAAGGTCACCTAATGATTCAATTAATTGTTTACATAAATTTTACCAAGAACGAGATTATAGTGAACAACATTACAAATCAACTTATTTTTTAAATGGTGATAATAATTTAAAACAAAGATATGATGAATGGTTTAGTGGTAAGGATTATCCATATAAGTTTAATGTTGTATCTTGGAACTATTGGTATTCTGCAACTAAAAACGACATAGTTTATGAATTTGAACATGGAAGACCAGACTATGATTGGGCACCTAAAGATTATGAAAGATTTAAAGTTATCGGTAGAGAGAAGTTTAAATTTAAATCATTGAGTAAAAGAAAACCAAGTAAAGATTTTTTAAACCTAAATGGTATTAATAAACTGAATAGAGATTCATTTTACAATAGTTTTAAAGATATGAATTGCTATTTAAGTTATCTAGCTAAAAATATCAGTTTGGATGGTATGGGTATAAACTACACTTCAGCTCCATCAGTTGATAGGTTAAATAAATTTCATCATGATTCTTACTTTTCAGTTGTTAGTGAGGGTGGTAATGAAAATGCCACATTTTATAGTGATTCACTTTATAATATAAAAACTGATAATCTTTTTATAACTGAAAAAACTTGGAGACCAATACATACTGGTCATCCATTTATAATAAGTGGTAATCCAGGTACTCTTAAGATATTAAAAGAATGGGGATTTGAAACATTTCCTGAAATATTCGATGAGTCCTATGATGAATATCATGGTAAGCAAAGAGATAAGTTTATCATATCGGAAGTTAAACGTGTTTGTAAATTAGATTCTACAGAAAAACACGATTTATTTAAAAGTGTAGAAGAAAAAGTAATACATAATCAAAATCATTTTTTTGAAAAAGAGAGGCCAATAGAAGAATGCATAAAACAATTATAAGTAACGTTTGGAATGAAGAGTATTTATTGCCTTGGTGGTTAAATCACCATAAGGATTTATTTGACCATGGCATAATAATGGACTATCAAAGTACAGATAGGTCGGTAGAAATAATAAAGGACATATGTCCAACGTGGGAAGTTGTAACACCAACAAATCCACAGGATTTTTCGGTTATGAATAACGAAGAAAACTTTGAGCGTATTGAAAGGGGTGTTGAAGGATACAAATGTATTTTAAATACTACTGAATTTTTGTTTCACGAGAACTTTCATCAGTACGTTGAGGACTTTGATAAGTTAGACTATGATGGATTTTCATTAGAACCAATATCAATGGTAGACCCAAGTGATGATTGGGATGAAAAATTAGACCATAATATTCCGTTACCATTACAAAAACATCATGGGTTTTACGAGCATGATTTTGCAGTATCACGTAGAGCATTTTATATTGATGGTTCTGATGTAAATGCTGATTTGTTACCAGAAAGTTATCCATGGAGAGGTAATAGAATTATTCATAAAGCACCATATGGTCAATACTGGCCTGGTAGACATGGTTTTAAGAATAACTTAATTAACATTTTGAATGATGAAACTAATATTTATATGTTATGGTATGGTTTTAGTCCACGAACAACCGAAATGGTTCAACGAAAAGTACAAATTAGAGATAGAGTTCCATTTGAAGACCAAAAAGAAATGAGAAGTTTTCATCATCTATGGTCAGAAGATGCTATAAAGGGATGGATGAATTATCTTTGGGATAGTGTCTCTTGTGGAAACGGAATGGTTTCTATAGAGCACAACGGGCATAAAGTTGATTTAAAAGAAGATAGTACGTTAGGAAAGATATATGAAAAGTTATACGTATGACATTGAAAAGTATGATTTCAAAAATACTTTAGTAAGGAGATTTGGATATCCACTTGAAATGTTATATCAAGGAGTTGACGATTCTGAAAAAGAACACACTATAAAAACAGAACAATATACAAAATGGCATAATAAGTTTTATGAAGATGTAGAAAATTCTGAATTCTTTAAGTACTTTGAAGATTTTGTACATACTGAGGTTCCTAAGTTTTTTAATAATCAATCATTTGTATATCAAAGGGTTCCTACTTTTAGGGTTCAACACCCAAACAATTTATCTGTAGCACATTGGCATAGAGATAAAGATTATTCACACTCATCCGATGAGATTAATTTTTTCTTACCAATGACACGTTCAGAAAATACAAATGCTGTATGGGTTGAGAGTGAACCAAATAAAAAAGATTTCAAACCAATGGAAGCTGAGTATGGTGAGTATGTTGTGTGGGATGGTGCAAATTGTAGACATGGTAATAAAAAAAACAAAGAGGGATACTCAAGAGTTAGTGTCGATTTTAGGGCCATGACATACGAAAATTATTTAAAACACGAAGAGGTTGTGTTGAGAGAAAATAAAGTTAGTGTAACTGTTGGTGTGAGAATGTTACTTGGAGAATACTACAAGAAAGTATGAATATATTAATAACAGGCGTAGGTGGACTATTAGGTTCTAATTTTTCTAAATTCTTATTGGATAACACAGATTACAATGTTATTGGTATAGATAACTTTAGTGGTGGATATAGAGATTTTGTGGACAAACGTGTTAAGTTATATGATATTGATTTAAAAGAACCAATAAACATAGAGGAAAAGATTGATTATATTTTCCATTTTGCAGCATTTGCTGCAGAGGGACTATCACCTTTTATCAGAAACTACGTTACTAAAAACAATGTCGAAACTTCAAATCAGGTAATTAACTTTGCTATAAATAACTCAGTAAAGAAAGTTATATTCACGTCATCGATGGCAGTTTATGGTAGAGGTAAAGCTCCGTTCGATGAGAATGATATTCCGAATCCAATTGACCCTTATGGTGTAAGTAAATTAAGCACAGAAATAGATTTGAAGTGTATGAAAGAACAATTCAATATTGACTATTGTATTATCAGACCTCATAATGTTTATGGTATACAACAAAACATATGGGATAGGTATAGAAATGTATTGGGAATATGGATGAGAAAGTTGCTGAATAACGAACCAATAACTGTTTTTGGTGATGGATTACAACGTAGGGCTTTTACTTATATTGATGATATATTACAACCATTATTGAATAGTATTGATTCAAGGACTAATGGTCATATAATAAACTTAGGTGGTATTTATCCAATTAGTTTAGTTGCGGCTGCTAATATATTAAAAGACATTGTTGGTTTCGGTGAACCTATAGAATTTTTAGAAAAAAGACACGAAGTTCATCAGGCATTTTCAACTTATGATAAGAGTGTTGAATTATTAGATTTTAGTCATAAAACAGATATAAAAGATGGTTTGACTAAAATGTGGGAGTGGGCAAAAAATCAACCCGAAAGAGAAGTAATTAATTTTGATTATGAAGTAGAAAGAGGATTGTATGTATTCTGGAAGAACTGAGTTAGATAACTTTGATGTAGAGAATGCATGGGATATAGTTAATTTGTTTGAACAAAAGATAGCAAACTTTTGTGGTTCACCATATGCAGTATCTGTGGACAATTGTACTAATGCATTATTTCTCTGTTTAAAGTATATTAATAAACCACAGACGATAACGATTCCAAGTAGGACTTATGTTTCAGTTCCAAACACTATACTAAATGCTGGCTATAAGGTAAAGTTTGAAGACTTTGAGTGGAGTGGTGATTATGACTTACGACCCACGAGTATTATAGATAGTGCAGTTAGGTTTAAAAAAGATATGTACAATTCTGGTTTTCAATGTATATCATTTCATAGAAGAAAGATAATACCTATTGGTAAAGGTGGAATGATATTAACGGATGATAAAGATGCTTATACATGGTTTAGAAGAGCAAGATATTGTGGTAGGATAGATGGATTACCATATAGTAAACATGAAGATTTTACACAAAGGGGTTGGAATATGTATATGACACCTGAGGATGCTGCAAGAGGATTATTATTATTTGATGATTTACTTAAAAAATCAGAAAACTTTGAAGATATGGGTGGTTCAACGTCATATTTAGACCTATCAAAATCGAAAATATTTACCGATTAGATATTTATTTAAGAGTCAATACACTTAGGACAGATATGAACAAATTATCAAAATGGCTAGTCGATTCGATAGTTAATGAAAACAAAAAAATAACTAAGGTCGTTGGTATATATGGTGGTAGATATCAACCATTCGGCCCACATCATAAAAAAACATATGAATGGTTAAAGACCAAAGTTGATGATGCTTATATAACTACGTCTGATATTAAAAGGCCACCTAAACATCCCATGAACTACAAAGAAAAAGTTCGTCATATGACAAAGATGGGTATACCTAAAAATAAAATTATAAAAGAAAAGGTTCCATTAAGAGCCGAAAATGTTTTAAAAAAATACAATCCACAAACTACTGCCGTAATTTATATTTTTGGAAAAAAAGATGCTGGTAGATTAGCAGGTGGTAAGAAAAAAAGTGGTGGTCTATCATACTTTCAAGATTATAAGAAAAATAAAAATAATATAAAAGGATATGAAGAACATGGATACTTTATGGTTGCTCCACATCAATCAATAAAAGTTGGTGGTAAAGAAGTGAGTGGAACTGTAATGAGAGATTTACTTGGTTCACCAAAAATAGATGATAAAGAAAGGCTTAAATTATTTAAACAGGCATTTGGATACTATGACAAAGGTATCTTTAATATGATGAATAATAAATTTAAAAAGTTATATGAGGTATTTGAACAGTTTCTTGTTCAACATGACATCGAAAAATTATTAGAATCAAATTCTTCTGCATTCCCAATTGATGATGGCCCACCAACATTTTATGATGGGTTTCGTGATTACCAAAAACAATCTAAGTTGTGGATAGATTCTATGTATAATGAACTTGGATGGGAGTTGGTTCATTACATTTTAAGTGATAGTGCAATCGATCCTGGTCTTGATTATACCACACGAATGGGAAAAGTACCTACAGTTGCATACGGACGTAGAGGTGCAGGGCCTTATGGTGAAAGATTTCCGAGTTCCGATCCTGTTTCTGCTTATAAGAAATGGCTTGAAAAAGTCACAAAGACTCTTGATTTTAAAATAGTAAAGTGGTTGGGTTTAAATGATAGTGCAACAGACGTAAAAGGTGTACCTGTTGAGGCACCTGCATTACCTGGTGTACAAACAGGTGACCAAAATACTCAAAGGTTGAAAAACCTTGATTTAGCACCTGGAGATGAAGCTATGGGAAATACAGTTGATAAACTACAAGACTCTTATATTAGAGACGTAAAGTCACTTCTTATTGAGGGTGGAGCTTACGGACATATGTCACATCCATTTGATGATAAGGATTTAACATTCGGTGATTTAAAAAAGATTATAGAATTAGGATTAGGTGGACAACTAAGTCGTGAAGATAATGTTACAGAAAAACTTGATGGTCAGAACTTGTTTGTTAGTTTTAAAGGTGGTAAAACCATATTTGCAAGAAATAAAGGACAAGTAAAAAACTTTGGACAAAACTCACTTGATGTTAGTGGTATAATATCTAAGTTTGCTGGTCGAGGTGACATATCGGATGCCTTTGAGTTTGCTGCAAAAGATTTAGACAAGGCTTTAAAATCACTAAGTGATAAACAGAAAATTAAAATTTTTAATGAGGGACAACATTGGATGAACCTCGAAGTAATGTGGCCAAAATCAGCCAACGTTGTTAACTATGATAAGGCAGAAATAGTATTTCATGGTGCTCTAATTTATGATGAATCTGGTTCACCGATAGGAGAAGTACCAGGCAGTGGTAGAATATTAGCTGGTATGGTAAAACAACGTAATCAAAATATACAAAAGAAGTTTAAGATATCTTCTCCTGTATTTTTAAAAGTTCCTAAACATCAAGATTTTGGTAAAATGAAAAAAAAGTTTTTAGGTAGATTAAGTAAATTACAGAAAAAGTATGGGTTGAATAATAATGATACTCTTGGTTTATATCATCAAAAGTATTGGGAAAGTTTTATATTACTAAATTCAAAAAAATACAAATATAAAATACCAAGAAAAGTTTTGATTAATTTAACAAAACGATGGGCTTTTTTCGATAAGTCTTATAAGATACCTACGATGAAAAAAGACATAAAGAATGAAAAGTTTTTACAATGGTCATTGGATTATGATAAAAATGGAAAAAACAAACAAGTTAAAGAAAATATGAGACCATTTGAAATATTGTTTTTTGAGGTTGGTGCTGAGATACTTAAGAATGTAGATGGGTATATGGCTGCAAATCCAAAAGACTCTGTACAAAAGATGAGAAAAGGTGTACAAAAAGCAATACAAACTTTAAGGTCAAAGGGAGATGTCAAAAAATTAAACACATTAAAAGTTCAGTTAGATAGATTGAATTCAATTGGTGGTTTAAAAACAATAGTACCATCAGAGGGAATAGTTTTTAAATATAATGGAAAGACTTACAAATTTACTGGAGCATTTGCACCTGTAAATCAAATAATGGGTCTTTTAACGTTTTAGGAGTAAAGGTTATGTCAGATAATAAAATGGAAAATGTATCAATCAAGGAAAGAGCTAAACAGTTAAAGGCTGTTCGTTCAATCCTACGTGGTGAAGAAGTTCAGAAAACGGTTATGGTTGGATACGAGGGTAAGAAACAAAAACAAGGTGATATAGAAAGTCCATTGACTTCGATAATGCAAAAAATTAGAATGCCTTGGTTTTGTCCTGAATGTAAAAAGGTCATGAAAAGTAAACTCGATGATAAGTTTTGGAGAATGATGGGACATTGTTTTAATTGTCAAGTGGATATCGAGAATAAAAAAAGAATTGAAGGTACTTATGAAGAATGGGCACAAGAAAAAGTATTAAAAAATAAACTAAGTTTTATTAAGAATGCATTGGAAGAGATTGATGGGTTTATTAATACACCTTTACCTGTATTTTGGAATCAAACTGCAGCTGATGGACAGACTATGGATAAGGAAGAATGGACTGCAGACATGACAGCTTTAAAAGAAAAAGGTGAAGATGCTAAAAAGCTGTGGACAGATGAACTGAAAAAAACCGAGAAAGAACTAAATAGTCTATTTATAGATGGAGAACTACATGATAAAAATTGATGTAAGTATCGGTGATACAATACTTGTTGGCCGATTTAAAAATAAAAAGATTGTCGTTAAGTCGATAGGTAAAGATGACCATGGCATGCCTACTGTTAATGGTAGAAGTGTGGTTAACTTTAGAAGTACGAAAAAAAATGAATCTAAATTTTCGGAGGTCATGAAAGAAATAATATGAAAATATGGAAATTAATACTTGGACTTTTTGGTTTAATTGGTGGACTTTTTGCTGTTCAAGCTTCTAAGAAAAAAGAAGTTAAGGAGTTAGAGAAAGTCATTAAGGAAAACAAAAAAGAAGAAAAGAAAGTTGAAAAAGAAATAAAAAAGTTGGAAGAAGAAAAATCTGTTTCCAAAAAAGAAGTTGGTAAATTAAAAAGAAAATTAACTATTAGTAAAAAGAAAACAAAAGAGATGCAGAAAGCATATGACAATGACGACATATCTTCTGCAGAGGATTTTTTGAAGAAATTTGCTAAAAACAAATAGGAGTTTAGAATGGGATTCGTAACTGGTTCAAACAACCTACCAGGAACTTTAGCTAAGGATGCTACAAACTTTCATGATAATCAAAGCATGGATACTCAGAATCAAGGAGTTTATAGTAAAATAGTAACGACTTCTGGTGAGGACTTAGTGTTATCTGGCTCAAACTTACCTGGTAAAGGATTTATTGTTGTAAGTGCTGGTAGTACAGTAATTACACCTGCAGGTGGTGGAGACCCTTTGACGGCATCTAATCTTACCGCAAAAGCACAATACGATATATCCGTAAGTAGAGTTAGTGGTAGTGGAACTGTAAATATACTATATTAGTGAGGTTAGGTTTGAAAATATTAAAGTACTTTATAGTAATATTCTTTGCTATGTCAATGGCAGAAAGCCAAGAAATAATGAAGGGTGGTGAAAAACCAACTACATTTACATATGATGAAGCATTAGAGATGTTAAAAGCTCGTGATGCCGAGTGGGAAGAAAAGATTGCAAAAGCAAATACATTGATAGAATTTCAAAAGATGACCATTAGTCAATCTGATTCTGTTATTGTTAAGCTAGAAGAACAATCAAATTTAGATACCTTGATGTTACTTGCTCAGAGAAAACAAATTGATTTGTTAAAAGCTCGTGATGAGGCTAACGAGAAAATGTTATTATTAGTTGAAAAAAAATGGTACGAAAATACGTACCTTTGGTTAGCATTAGGGTTTGTGTTAGGTAAGATATAATGTCTAATGTTCCTATAAAAGAAGTAATCAAAAAAGAGTATGTTAAATGTGCTCAGGATCCTGTATATTTCTTGAAGAAGTATTGTTATATACAACATCCAATGAAAGGTAAAATACCTTTTAACACTTGGGAATTTCAAGATAAAACATTAAGGGACTTTCACGAACACAGATATAACATTATATTAAAAGCTCGTCAGTTGGGTTTATCTACTCTTACTGCTGGTTACACTTTATGGATGATGACTTTTCATCAAGACAAAAATGTCTTGGTAATTGCTACCAAACAAGATACTGCTAAAAACTTAGTTACGAAAATCAGAGTGATGCATGCAAATTTACCAAGTTGGGTAAAACAACAATGTGTTGAGGACAATAAATTATCTTTAAGATATGCAAATGGTTCACAAGTAAAGGCAATATCAAGTAAAGAAGATGCTGGTCGTTCTGAGGCTTTGTCGTTATTGATACTTGATGAGGCAGCTTTCATTGATAAGATTGATGAGATATGGACTGCAGCTCAACAGACATTGTCTACTGGTGGTAGTTGTATCGCACTATCCACACCAAATGGTGTTGGTAATTGGTTTCATAAAACATGGGTTGGTGCTGAAGAAGGAACCAATCAGTTTAATTGGATAAAACTACATTGGACTGTGCATCCTGATAGAACTGAAACTTGGAGAACTGAACAAGATAAGTTATTGGGGCCTGATATGGCTGCTCAAGAATGTGATTGTGACTTCATAACTTCAGGTCGTACTGTAATTGATGGTGTTATTTTAGAAGATTGTCGTAATAACATGGTAAACGACCCTGCTGAAAGAAGAGGACTTGATGGTAATTTATGGGTTTGGCAATATCCAAACTACGATAAACAATATATTTTATCAGCTGACGTTTCAAGGGGAGATGGAACGGACTTTTCTGCATTCCATGTTTTTGATGCGGAAACAGTTGAACAAGTTGCAGAGTATAAAGGAAAAATTTCTACTCGTGATTTTGGAAACTTATGTTTGAACACTGCAACTGAATATAATAATGCACTATTAATAATTGAAAATAATAACATTGGTTGGGCTTCCATCCAACAGATTATTGATAGAGGATATGACAATTTATTTTATACGAGTAAAGATTTAAAGTATGTTGATGTTGAACATCAATTATCAAATAAAATTTATAGAGAAGAAAGGAATATGGTACCTGGTTTCTCTATGACAATGAAGACAAGACCATTGGTAGTTGCTAAAATAGAAGAGTATTTTAGAGAAAAATCAATAAAAATAAATTCAAGTAGATTATTGGACGAGTTGTTTGTATTTATATATAACAACCAAAGAGCCGAGGCAATGAAGGGATACAATGATGATTTAGTAATGTCACTTGGTATTTGTCTATGGATACGTGATACCGCATTACGTTTACGTGCTGAGGGAATCACATTACAAAAAAAGTCAATGGAACATTTTAATAAAAATCAACCAATTTATACACCTAAACCATCTATCTTCCAAGAACAATGGCAAGTAGATACAGGTAAAGAAAAAGAAGATATAACTTGGTTAATAAAGTAAGAGGATAAAATGGCAGATAAAACATTATTTGGAAGACTAAGAAGACTATTCAGTACAAATGTTATTGTACGGAATGTCGGTGGTCGCCAATTAAAAATAGCTGACACCGAAAAGTTACAAGGATATTATAAGAAAAGTTTAACTGATAGATTCACACGATTGTATCAGAACTCAAAGGGTTCAGGATATGGTTTGATGGATGCTACCTACAAACAGGCTGAGAGGTTAGGTCTATTCAGAGATTACGAGACTATGGATTCAGACCCAATCATAGCATCAGCACTTGATGTCTATTCGGACGAGACCACAATGAAAAACGAATACGGAGAGGTATTGGAAATTCAAAGTGATAATGATAACGTTAAAAAAATATTACATAATTTGTTTTATGATATATTAAACATTGAATTTAATTTATGGCCTTGGGTTCGTAATATGTGTAAGTATGGTGATTTCTTTTTACACTTAGATGTACAAGACAAGTATGGTGTAACAAACGTAACACCACTAACACCTTATATTGTTGCACGTACAGAGGGTAATAATCCTGAAAACCCATATGAGGTTAAGTTTGTAATTACACAAGATAGTACAGGACAGGCTTCTTATCATACACGAAAAGAAACTGAAAGTGCAGAATTAGAAAACTTTCAAATGGCACATTTCAGATTACTATCAGATTCAAATTATGTTCCTTATGGTAAATCAATGATAGAATCTGCTAGAAAGATTTGGAAACAATTATCTCTTATGGAAGATGCCATGATGATTCATAGAATTATGAGAGCACCAGAGAAAAGAGTATTTAAAGTTGATATCGGAAATATTCCACCAGCTGAAGTTGATAATTACATGCAACAAATTATTAATAAAATGAAGAAAACACCTTTGGTGGATGAAACAACTGGTGATTATAATTTAAAATATAATATCCAAAACATAACAGAAGATTTCTTCATGCCAGTTCGAGGTGGAGATAGTGGTACGAACATAGAAACTCTTGGTGGTTTGTCATATGATGCGGTTGACGATATCGAATATCTTAGAAATAAAATGTTAGCAGCTCTTAAAGTACCCAAGGCTTTTCTTGGATATGAAGAACAAGTTGGAAGTAAGGCTACATTAGCTGCTGAAGACGTAAGGTTTGCAAGAACAATTGAAAGAATACAAAGAATCGTTGTTAGTGAGTTAACTAAGATTGCTATTGTTCATTTATATGCACAAGGTTTTACCGATGAAGAGTTGGTCAATTTTGAATTAAATCTTACTAATCCATCTACAATTTATGAACAAGAAAAAATTGAGTTGTGGAATAATAAGACATCACTTGCTTCTTCTATGATACAAGATGGGTTGATGTCAAGTGATTGGATTTATAAGAACATATATAATTTTACTAAAGATGAAATAGATGACCAAGAGGAAAGAATTGTATATGACTATAAACAAAAATTTAGATATTCTCAGATAGAACAAGAGGGTAATGACCCTAAAGAAAGTGGAGAATCGGTAGGTACACCAAGTGATATGCAAAGTCCTGATGATGAGGGTGGAGACGATGATGTTAGTGGTTCTGTATTTGATGATAGGGGTGGAGCACCTGAAGGTGGACAAGAGGGAGCTGGTAGACCTAAAGAACCTAATAAGTATGGTAAAGATAGTGGTGTAAGAGGTAGAGATGTATTAGGAGCTCATGATAAGAAAAAAGGTGGTAGTGGTTCACGTAAATATGGAAATACTTTAGCACTTGCCCACTTTGACAAAATGAAAAATTTAATGAACAAAAGTGATGTAAAGATATTATCAGAGTCAGATGAAGTTAAACAAGAATATCATGATGATGTCAGTACAATAAAAGGTAAGGAATAGATTATTTTTATGAAGTTTTTATATTTATATAAGAGAAATTACACTTTTTATAATTGGAGTGAGTAAGACATGGCCCGTACTATAAAACATAGCAAAATCAAAAATACTGGCATTATATTCGAGTTGTTGACTCGTCAGATAACTGTTGATATTTTGAACAACAAAAGCTCGAACGCAGTGGAGTTGTTAAAGAATTATTTTCACGAGTCAAAGGAACTCGGAAAAGAACTTAATTTATATAAGGTATTATCGTCTAAGACTAAACTTAGTGAAATACGTGCAAATCATTTAGTTGATGCCGTATTAAAGTCAAGAGACAATTTATCTAATAAAAAAATCAAGACCGAAAAATATAATCTCATTAAAGAGATAAAAGATAATTATGGTGACGATTTTTTTAATGCAAAGATACCTAATTTTAAATTAAATGCATCAATTTATAAATTATTCCTATCAGAATCTTCTGGTTTTGATTTTAATGCTGAAGATGCTGTACAATCAAGGTATACGATTGTTGAAAATTTAAATAAAGAACACAAGAAAGTTGTAGAAAAGAAAAATCCTTTTACAAAAGAAGAAAAAGATTTACGTTTATTAGCATATAACATTCTTGTCGAAAAATTTAATAAAAAATATAAAAACTTAAGTGCTGACCAAAAGAAATTATTGAAAGAATATATTAATAATCTATCAAATTCCAATAATTTACGTGAATATATTAATGAAGAGTATAAAAAAGTTCACAAAGTACTTAAAGAACTCATCAAAGGCGTCGATAATAAGGTTACAAAAATTAAATTAAGAGAAACAATCAAAAAATTGACACCGATAAAGTCGAGTATGACTATCAAGGACAATCAAGTTGTTTCATTGATGAGATTTTATGAGCTTATTAAGGAGATTAGACGTGTCCAAACTAAGAATTAAAGATAGTCTAAAGAATATTAATGAAATTGACCAAGTTGTTAACGAGGGTCACTATCATGACTTTAGAAATAACGAAGAATTAACACCAAGACAGAAAATCGGTCACTCAATGAGAGAGGTACGGGCCAAGTTAACTGAACTCAGTAAGTTGATTGATATGAATGTTAGATTGAAGAATGAATTAGGTGTTAATAGTGACCAATATTGGAAGAATACACATAAGGCATTGACAAAGATTAGTGAAAGGTTAGTTAAATTGGCTAATAAAGTCGGAAAAATGCATTAATGCCATCTGTTTCTAAAAAACAACAGAAATTTATGGGTATTGTACGTTCAATACAAAAAGGCGAACAACCATCATCTAAGTTTTCTAAAAAAGCTCAAGATGTGGCAAAAAACATGAAAAGGAAAGACGTGAAAAAATATGCTTCTACAAAACATAAGAATTTAGAGAGTATTCTATCAGAGAATCCAATTGTTGCTGCAACTGTGATGCATATGGCCAAGATGCAGATGAAAAATCCAAAGACAGGTAAAAGTATTAAGGCTTCAACACCATTAAGAGATAAATCTCATCCATTACACAAGAAATCTAAGAGTCTTTTCCAAAGAATCAAAGATAAACTTTCAAAAAAGAAAGATAAACCTAAAAAACAATCAAAAGCTGATGTAGATTTTTATAAAAAACAATATACTGGTGAATCCGTAAATGAAAACTTCGATAAGAAGAGAAAATTTGGTGAACCATTACTTACATTAGCAGATGTCAAAAGAAATCATGAACAAAAGATTTCAGAAGGGCCAGATGATGTAAAAAAAGTCAAGGCTAAGTTAAAGGTACTAATGAGGGAAGAAGCTAGAATGAGATTAGCAATGTATGAAATGGTACAGGCTCTTTATCTTGACCCAACAAAAGGTAATAAAGAATTAGGAAGTGAATTACAAAAGAAATATAAAAAAGGTGTCACGACATTTATGAGAGATGCTGTGGCAGCTGCAAAGAAGGCTAAATAATATGAAACAACTAATTGTAGACTACATACCATTTGAGGTATCACCTGAACAAATTAATGAATCCATGAAAAGTAATAATGGTAAGTTAATTGTTCGTGGAGTGTTACAGAGAGCAGAAGCTAAGAATCAAAATGGTCGTGTGTATCCAAGAGAAATTTTACAACGTGAAGCCAAAGAGTATGATACAAACTTTATTCGTCAAAAAAGAGCTTTAGGTGAATTAGACCATCCAGATTCTTCTGTGGTAAACTTACAGAACGTTTCACACAATGTCAAAGAAATGCATTGGGAAGGTGATAATTTATTGGGAACTGTAGAAGTGGTTGGTACACCTGCAGGTAATATATTAAAAGAATTATTTAAGGCTGGTATTAAATTAGGTATCAGTTCTCGTGGTATGGGTTCCGTTGAAACTGTAAATGAGGGGCCAGACAAAGGGGCACAAAAAGTTGGAGACGACTTCGAATTAATTGCATTTGACTTTGTATCTAATCCATCTACTCATGGTGCTTTCTTACATCCTGTAAATGAGGGTGTTGTAAAGGAAAGTGTTAGTTGTGATAAGTGGTGTAAAGCAGAAGACATAATACACTCTATTCTTAGAGAAGACTAATGAACCTAAAGGATTTCTTACCAAAGAATATAGGTGAAATGAGTCGAGTTGTAAGTAATCCTTATGCACATTCTTTTGTTCCCGTTAAGGAAGAAGACCTTGATGAAGAATTAAAAGAGGGTTTCGGTGGTGAACTTAAAGGTGCTGCTAGAAGAAAATTTGAAACAGAAAGAAAAAAGAATGCAGAAGTATTAGGGTATAAAATGGTACCTGAGGCATCTGTAACAGGAAATCTTGATGGTGGTGAAGGCCCACCTAAAACACCTTATGCATTTCATTCTACTAAAAAGAAACGTAAAAAAGATAAAGAAAAAGAAAAGAAGATATCAACTAACTCTACTGGATATACAATCGCAGAAGACATTTATGTTGCTTTAGTTTCAAAAACAGGTAGACAATTTACTGGTAAACAACCACGATTCAATCCACGTAATCTTGGTCATCCTGGTTTACTCATTTCAACCGCAGACAAAATATTTAAATCAGAAGTTGGTAGAAACTTATCACAAAAATTAGCAAGTAAATTAAAAATTACAAAAAGATATAATCAAAAAGGTTTACAAGGTTCTAAAAAAACAGCTGATAGAGGAACAAGACAATACATAGATGCAATTGGTGGTGTTATTAAATCTAAAACGGTACCTGATATACCAAATGGAAGAACGATGCCAGTTACTAAACGACTTGATTTAGTATTTGCAAATTCACAAAGTCAATTAGACAATGTTTTAAAGGGTAAGTATAAAGTAGTTAAAGAATCCGTAAATGAAAAAGTAAACAAATCAGATTTAAAATATCAATTAGATATGTCTTTAGATAATCTTGGTATTGGTACAAAAGCTTTAATCGTTATGAAACCAAAG
>MDTB01170723.1_pt1 | contig 55593 bp, 58 predicted proteins | sample 811161 | NCBI WGS metagenome assembly MDTB01 (sample SAMN05326650, study PRJNA326480) | marine metagenome | isolation source: seawater | place: Mediterranean Sea | collected 2009 | reverse complement strand
GGGAATTCCCCATAAAAGATAAAAAGTCATTTAAAAACATATACTTAATAAAGCAGTATATTTTCGAGCCAACTATTATACTTCATATTACTACTTAGAAGTCGATTCCGCATACAAAGTTTTTCTGCAAATTAATTGCTATCTTTTTTTTGAAGTTGAAGAAGCTCCTTTTTATCATCTATGGAGAGATCCTTTTTCCGGAGCAAGTTCTCAATTTTAGCGTCTTTTAATTGTCGAATGAACCGGTCCCATGCTCCCTTGAATTCAATTTTAAGCTCTTGCGAATTAAGTATCTCCTTGCGCACCCCATCTGCGTGCGCTTTTTTTAAAAGGGGCTCATACTCTGTACCACGAAATTTTTCTATAAGATCAACATTAATTTGGTTTTCTTTAGATAGATTAATCAATTGCTGGAATAAACCCCATTCCTCCTGATTTGCCAACCTAGAGATAAAAGAATTGAATCCTTTAGCATCAGATAATTTGATCGTAGTTCCAACCTCCAAATTACCGGATAAAATTGCTAGTAATGTATCGATAATTCGATAGCTCGCTTTTTTTTGGACAAGATTTGCTGGAGTTATATTTTTAATATGGTCCTGATCAAAACCAAGCTGGTTAATTGGTATATTTAACAATTCAGAAACCCTCTTTTTCATAATTAGAGCAAAATTAGGCGCCTTAATTTTCCTTATGAGCTGCTTTATATCTCGTAAATATTTTGCCCGACTTTCATCTGATACTCCTTGGGGCGATCCCCTCGATTTGCTAATTAAAAATTCTGATAAAGGACAAGCCTGATCTAAATGTTCCCAAAAATTGTCAGCCCCATGTTTCCTGACAAAAGAATCCGGATCCTCTCCAGATGGAAAAAAACAGAAAGAAATAAACTTTCCGTCACGGATTACTGGTAAACACGATTCCATAGCCCTAACGGCCGCATTGCTGCCTGCCTCATCACCATCAAAAGCAAATACAATATGATCAACTCGATTTAACAAATTTTTTATTTGATGCTCAGACGTAGCTGTTCCAAGAGTTGCAACGGCGCAATTTATTCCATATTGAGCTAAAGCTAAAACGTCCATGTAACCCTCCACCACAACTACTTTTTTTTCTTTTTGAATTCCTGCGCGGGAGCCGTGTAATCCGTAGAGTTCCTTCCCTTTACTAAAAAGGGGAGTCTCCGGCGAATTTAGGTATTTAGGATTCCTATCAGAAATAACTCTACCGCCAAAACCTACCAAATTGCCTTTTGCATTGTGAATAGGAAAAATCACACGATCTCTAAAACGGTCATAAAATTTTGCGTTTTCTGTCCTCAAGACCAAACCAGCTCGAATCAAAGTTTCGTTATTCTCATAATTTTTAAAAACCGATTTAAGCGCATTTATTTTATTTGGCGCAAAACCTAAATTAAAGGACCCTGCCACAGATCCAGTCAATCCGCGCGCCTTCAAAAAATTTATTGCAGGCTGTGATTTTTTTAATTCTTCTTTGTAAAAAAATAACGATTTTTGCAAAACCCACTCTAGTTGTTTGATTGTTTCAATTGAATGCGCATTTCTATTTTGGTCGCTGGGAACATCTAATCCTAGACGCCCGGCCAAATCGCTAACGGCCTCAATAAAGTTTAGTCCTTGATGTTCCATCAAAAAACCAATGGCGTTACCATGAGCGCCGCATCCGAAGCAGTGGTAAACATTTTTCACAGCGTTTACAGAAAAAGATGGAGTCTTTTCATTGTGAAAAGGACATCTCGCCCAGTGGTTAGCCCCACTCTTTTTTAAGGCGAGATAACCCCCAATCAACTCAATAATATCTGTTTTGTCGACAATTTCTTGTATAAAATTCTGGGGAATCATAAATTGCGAATGGGCAAAAACCCCATTTTAGAATCCTTGAGGCAAAAATATCAAACCCATACTACTCTAATTTATTATGGCGGCCCTAAATTGACAACTTATTTTTAACTAATTGAGATGCCTTCGCTAAATCTAGCTCAGCTCCAAATTTTGCCTTTAACTCTTTAATAACAAGGCCAATCTGCTGCGGACTTTCCGCCGCTGTTGATTGAATCGCCTCATCCACAATTTTGGCCAAGTCGGCCTCGCTAATGGGATCAGGCATGTAGGTCATTAGCACCTCAATTTCAAACGACTCCGTGTCTGCTAGGTCTTGTCTTTGAGCTTTTAAATACTGAGCAAGAGATTCCTTGCGTTGTTTTACCATTTTCCTAATGATCTTTACAACATCATCATCAGATACTTGTTTTTTAGTATCGACTTCGACTTGTTTTATTGCAGCTGTTGCCATACGAAGTACACCCAACAATTTGACGTCACGTTGCTTCATAGCGGACTTGACGTCATCGGTGATTCTATTTTTTAGTTTCATCTATTTGTGAACAAGATGTTTTTCCAAAAACCATTTTTAAAGACGATTATCATTACCTAAAAATCTGAGAAATTTAGTGATAACTGACACAAGGCCTGACGTTACTTGCCTAATACATCTTTGGAGGTAGAATTTGGCTGCGGAGACGTTTGTGGTGCCGTTTTACTGCTGCAGCTAATTTTCGTTTTCTCTCCGCTGTAGGCTTCTCGTAAAATTCTCGAGCTCTGAGTTCAGTAAGCAGGCCAGTCTTTTCCACTGTTCTCTTAAACCTGCGCATCGCCACCTCAAATGGTTCATTTTCTTTTACCCGAACTGTTGGCATACTACATTAGTCTCCGTTAGGCTTGTTTTATCAAAAAAGGGCGTCATTCTACCAATAAAACACCTTTTTATGCAAAAACATTTGAAATTCAATTACTTTATATCAAGGAATAATTAATGATCATTTTAGGAATTGAAACATCTTGCGATGAAACCGCTGTCGCTCTGTACTCTCAATCCAGTGGATTAATTGATCATAAAGTTTACTCCCAAGCAAAGCTACACGCTCGCTATGGAGGAGTTGTTCCCGAATTAGCATCACGCGATCATATTTCTAAGCTTCTTCCTTTGTTTAAAGCATTAATTAAAAAAAACAATATTAGCTTAGAAAAATTAAGCGCAGTAGCCTATACTAAGGGGCCAGGATTAGCTGGAGCACTTTTGGTTGGAGCCGCTTTTGCAAATTCAATTGCGACAGCCCTCAAAATTCCATCTATTGGGATTCACCACCTTGAGGGACATTTGCTTTCGCCATTCCTAACTTCGTCTCCTCCTCAGATGCCATTCATAGCACTACTGGTTTCAGGAGGGCATACTCAACTTATGCAAGTAAACGATATAGGCAAATATGTCTTGCTGGGAGAGACCCTAGACGATGCAGCTGGAGAGGCATTTGACAAATCGGCGAAACTTCTTGGGTTAGACTATCCTGGCGGCGCACATTTAGCACTTCTAGCCGAAGCCGGTCTACCACGATATCCTTTACCCCGCCCTATATTAAACGACAAGACTCTAAATTTCAGTTTCAGTGGACTAAAAACAGCGGTATTGATGCTTACCAAAAAAGAAAAACTAACTAAAAAGGTAAAAGCCGACATTGCAGCTAGTTTCCAAAATGCTATCACTGAGGTTCTCGTAAAAAAAACTATCGCTGCCTTGCAAATCACCAATATTAATAACTTGGTAGTTGCGGGAGGAGTTGGAGCAAACAAATTTTTACGAAAAAATCTCAACAAAGCGGCCAGAAACAATGGTTTTAAGCTATTTTATCCTCCACTCGAGTTTTGTACAGATAACGCCGCTATGATCGCTTATGCGGGGTACCAAAGATTTTCCAAAAATAAACACTATCAAATTAAAAAAACATTTTCAGTTCGGCCAAGGTGGAAACTCCAGACTATTTCGCAGAACTAGAGCGAGAGAGCGATATTTTCGATTCCTCGCCGGTTATTAATTGTTTTATATTCTGTTTATGCCTTACTAATATTAGAATAAAAATAGAGCCGATGGAGACGATAATCGGTAGGTTGATTGCCATAACAAGTGTTGTAACAAAACTGACAAATGCAGCCATCAGAGCCGCCAGCGAGGAATACCGAGTCAAGAATGCAACAAAAAGCCAAACGGTTATCGCCAACAAACCAATATTGAATTCCACGGCTAATAGAATTCCAGCGGAAGTAGCAACTCCCTTTCCTCCCTTAAAGTTGAAAAAAATAGGAAACAAATGTCCCAAGAAGACAAATACCGCTGAAATGCCAATCAGTATATTTGGGTCATTAGCATAAAACGAATACTCTTTAGCTGCTAAAACTGCCAAGACTCCCTTCATCAAATCCCCAAGTAAAACCAAATAAGCAGCCATTTTATTTCCCGTTCTTAAAACATTGGTAGCACCAGCATTTCCAGACCCATAATCTCTGGGATTAGGCAATCGCATAATTCGGCTGACTATATATGCAAACGATAAAGACCCTATAAGGTAACTTGCGACACCGCCTATTAGATATAACATTTCGTAAACTTTATCCTCTTGGGTGGTGCGCAGAATGTATTTGCTTAAGCCGCTCGCGAGCAACGTGTGTGTATATTTGTGTAGTCGATATATCCGAGTGACCAAGTAACAACTGCACCACACGAAGATCAGCACCATGATTCAGCAAATGAGTCGCAAAAGCGTGTCTTAAAGTGTGCGGAGAAACCTTAACTTTTATACCCACTGCGTTTGCATACCGCCTCAATCGAAACCAAAAAGCCTGCCGAGTGATGTTGGGTCTATTCCTACCTTTGTCTGTTACGAATAACTTGTTAGATGATAGATTTTTCAATATTTTGCCTCTTGCATTATCTAAATACATATCAATGCAACCTAGGGCTTCCTCCCCCATTGGAACAATACGTTCTTTACTACCCTTACCAATAACTTTTATTACACCCACTTTCCTGTCAAGTTGCACCAAATCAAGGTTTACCAACTCTGAGACTCTCAGGCCGCTTGCATACAGAGTTTCTAACATAGCTTTATCACGCAAACCAAATTGATCTTTAACATCTGGAGCGGCAAGAATCTGTTCGACTTGGGACTCGCTTAAATGCGAGGGAAGAGTTTTCGGAATTTTCGGAGAAATTATATCTGCTGTCGGATCGCTTTCAATTTCGCCATCGCGAACCATAACCTTGTAAAAGCGCCGCAAACTTGACAAACATCGCCGCGTGGAGGTGGGTTTTAAGCAGGACTCAAACCTCGCAACCAAATAATGATTTAAATCACTCTTAGTTGCAGACAAAAGGCCCTTTGATCCATTTGTCTCCAGCCAATTACTCCAGCCGTAAAGGTCATGTTTGTAACTATTTCTTGTGTTTGAAGATAGCCCATCCTCGAGCCATATTTTACTTATGAAATCCTGAATCAGTTTTTGATTAGCTTCCATCGCTACATTAATTCTCTGTGGAACCATGAAGGCGTGGTCAATTCGAAAATGGAGTGCCTTAAGTTTTTTTCACGGTTCTCAACTGCAATTTCTCTTTAATTCTGGCCGATTTGCCCGAGCGTTTACGCAAATAGTAGAGCTTGGCTCTACGCACATCGCCGAACCTCTTGACTTCTATACTTGCTATAAGCGGAGAATAAACTTGGAAAGTCCTCTCAACTCCTTCTCCAGCAGAAATTTTGCGCACTACAAAAGAGGAATTTAACCCTCGATTTCGCTTTGCAATAACAACTCCCTCATAGGCCTGAACTCTCTTTCTGTCGCCTTCAATCACATTAACGTTGACAATGACTGTATCTCCCGAGTTAAAGTCAGGCACATTCTTGCCCAACCGGGATATCTCTTCGCGCTCTAATTCATTTATTAAATTCATATTTACACTCCGTGTGGGTATTTTACACCTATTTCTTTTTTAAATTCTTCTAAAAGATCCGATTCTTCTACATCTAAAGTAATTTTTTCTATTAATTCTGGCTTTTCTAACCAAGTTTTTCCCAATGATTGCTTTTTCCGCCAACGATTTATTTCCTTGTGATTACCAGACAACAATACTTCTGGAATAGTGTAAGGTCCGAAAATCTCAGGTCTGGTGTACTGAGGGTAGTCTAACAATCCGTTTTCAAAAGACTCGCTCTCAACAGATTTACCTTGGTGTATTGCACCTGGAATTCTTCGAACTAGAGTATCAATTACCACCATCGCTGGTAGTTCTCCTCCAGAGAGAACGTAGTCTCCGATCGAAATCTCACAATCGATACTTGACTCTATTACTCTCTCATCTACACCCTCATATCTTCCAGATAAGAATATTATGCCCTCCTGCTGAGATAAGTGTTTAACCATATTTTGATCTAACCGTTGGCCCTGCGGTGTGAGGTATATTCTTTTGGATTTTCGAACTCCCAATTTCTCTTGCCGACTAACTGCAGCCTCAATTGCTCGGGTAAGAGGCTCAACCGACATCACCATACCAGGTCCACCGCCATAGGGACGCCCATCTACAGCCCGGCTTGGAGAATCACTAAAATCCCTTGGATTCCAAGTGCTCAAATCATACAACCCCATCTCCAACGCTCTTCTTGTGATGCCAAACTGAGTAATTGCTTTAAACATTTCTGGGAAAATACTAACAACATCAAAATGTTTCATGTTAATTTACTCTAATAGTCGGTTTCCCAATCGACTACCAGTCGCCCCGAATTAATATCTACCAAGCTTACTACCCGCTGTATATACGGGATTAATCTGTCGCAGCCCATCTTGTCCCTTACCACTATTACTTGATTAGCTCCGGTCTCTAACAAATGATTAATTTTACCAAGATTCTCACCCCTCAAATTCACCACCCCTAATCCAATCAAATCAACCCAGTAAAATTCACCTTCTGCAAGTTCAGGAAATAAAGCTCTGGGTACGTACACAGACTTCCCTTTCAATTCTTCCGCCTGGGTTCGATCTGCCACCTCGTTGAAAGTCGTTATCAGGCCGTCTTGACTGACTTTAGTCTTATTTAACTCAAACCTCTGTTTTTTCTTTAAACTCCCTATCCACCAAAATCTAAAATCGGCTAATGACATTAAGCTTCGAGTAAATGGATGGATCCTTATCGCTCCCCGCAAGCCATGGGGCGCTCCCACCCTCCCCATCTCGATATACAATTCAGGATTTTGTTTGGACTGAGGTACCAAACTGTTTAACCAACCTCGCCACTGTGCTTGACAACTGAGCACCTTTACTCTGCCAGAAATTTATACGATCCAAGTCAACTCGAAGACCCTCGACTCCTTCTGTTGCTTTTGGGTCATAAAAACCAACACGCTCTATGAATCGCCCATCTCTAGCGTTTCTGGAATCAGCTACCACCAACTTATAGAAGGGTCGCTTTTTTGCTCCCCCCCTAGCCAACCTAATCACAACCATAATCACAGTCCCGGAAGTTATAAGGCGCAGATTTTACGCCGTTTATCCATATCCACGCAAGAAAAAAAGCACCAAATGCAAAAAAAAACGATTATTTTTTTAGAACCTTATCTAAAAATCGGGCAACTACCACAGAAAGCTCATCCTCCCTGCCTTCAAAAAAATGAGGAGCCCGAGCGATTTCAATTTGATCAGACCCTTCAACTTTCATTATTTGCTTTTTTCTCTCATAAGCCCCAACTCTAGTAATAACCCAATCCTCACTACCAAAAAGATCTAAAACAGGAACTTTTATCCTAAACATTTCCTCTAAACCATTAATAATGCTTATAAAAACCCAAGCTTTTATCAAAGGCTTTTCCTTTTTTATATACTTCGCGCTAATAAGATATTGATTTGCCATAGTTGCGCCAAGGCTATGCGATACTATAGCTACATCTTGATACCCCCTATCATATAGCCAATGGGCTGACAGTTCGTACCGTTCGTTCGAGTCGGGGTAAGTTGGAATATAATCACCCACTTTTGCACCCGAGCCCAAAACTGGTAGTTGAATGGAAAGAGTTGAGTACCCGAGCTCCGCCAAGTACATCCTGATTGCTCCGTAAAGCTGCCAATCAGGACTCCAGCCTCTGCCGTGTCCGATGATAATGGCACCCTTCGGCTCGTCAGCTTTGGTGTAGAGGCCCAGGAACTTGTGGCCATTTGACTGTTCTTGCCAAATCGGTTCCCCCACCATTATCGAGGGCAAAATTTGATCAGCCCATCTTTTCTCTCTTTCATAATCCGGCTCGACGACCACTTCGCCAAAAACAGATAAACTAAATACCCCGATTAAAAGTCCTAGCAAAAATCTCACCCTAGCCTCCAAATTAATAAAAATTAAGCTAATTTTACAATTTTCCCCATTGTTGTAATCCACGAGGAATTAAATTTTTTATTGATCCACTTTTCTTTATCCGCTTGTTAACCTTTTGCATTGCTCTAAACTGACTGAGCAAGCGATTAACTTCCTGAATTGCAGTTCCTGAGCCTTTAGCTACTCTCCTCTTTCTAGATGATTTTAATATCTCCGGATGGCGTCTCTCACTTTTCGTCATCGAGTTTATGATAGCCAAGCCCTTCTGCGTCAAATCATTCGATACTACATTAGTGGACATCCCTTGTCTCATAGAAAAAGGAAGTTTCTCTAAAATTGCGGCGGCTCCACCCATTTTTTCTAACTGCTGTATTTGCTCTTTCAAATCATCCAAATCTAAATCTTTACCTCGCCTAATTTTGGTCGCCAATTTTTTAACATTTTTTTCCTCAAACCCCTCTTGCATTTCCTCAACAATCGAGATTATATCCCCCATACCCAGTATCCTTTTTGCCGTCCTCTCGGGGTCAAATTTATCCAAGCCAGAAAGCTTTTCCCCATTACCGACGAACTTTATTGGCACGTCAACCACTTGTTTTACTGATAAAATAGCTCCGCCCCTAGCGTCTCCATCCATTTTAGTGAGGATTACGCCGGTAAGTGGCAAAACTTGAGAAAACGCCTTCGCAACATTTATCGCGTCTTGCCCCTGCATTGCATCAACTACAAAAAGGTTTTCCGTTGGAGAAACCGCTTTATGTAATTCTTCTATCTCGGCCATCATTTTTTCATCAACCGCTGACCGTCCAGCCGTATCAAGGATTAAAATATCATATAGGCCGTTAACAAGCTCCTGTTTCGCCCCTAATGCTATTTCCAATGCCGATGATCCATTTTGTGAACCATAAGACGCACCCCCCCCCAGTTTGGAAAGGGTTTCAAGTTGTTCTTTAGCTGCCGGCCTTTGGGTATCGCATGAAGCTAAAAGCACCTTTTTCGAATGATTTTTTTCTATCCAATAAGCCAATTTCGCAGCGGTGGTCGTTTTCCCTACACCCTGAAGCCCTGATAAAAGAATACTTTTTTTTGTAAAATTATTTTTTTTTATTCCTCCGAATAAATCTGTATTACCATCCGACATGAATCGAATGAGCTCCTTATTGACCAGTCCAACTAGTGCTTGGCCAGGGGTCAAATGGCCTATAATTTCAGATCGAAGTGCCTTTTCGCGCAGGCTAGCAGTCAATGACTTTACCACGGGAAGAGCAACATCTGCTTCTAGCAACGCAATTCTTATTTCACGAAGAGTATCGGCAATGTTAGAGTCTGTAAATCGAGCTTGGCCTTTTATTTTTTTTACGAGCTTTGCAAAGCGCTGAGACAATGTATCAACCATAAACTAGAATGCTAACTCTTCTTAATATTCTTTTAAAAAAATGACAAAAATCTTAATAACACTGGCGATTTGTCTCGGATATATAGGTATCGCTCTGCGCCTTTCCAAAGTCGTTAGGTTACGAGAAAATCTCACAAATTCCAAGCACCAATTTGTCACACAATTCATTCTAATGATGGTTTTGTTATTCCACCTTTGGTTTTTAATTGATCATATTACAGTCGACTCTGATTTAAATTTTAGCCTTAGCAGTGCAATTTCGGTAATTTGTTGGATGGCTCTTTTAAGCTGTTGGTTCTTTGCATTTTTTTACCGACTGGCCGTCTTATATTTGCTTATAATAGTCTTAACTATCATTTGCTTGCCTTTTATACTATTAGCGCCTTCATACCCGATAACTCTGAGTAACATAGACGTTTTCGAAATCCACCCCATTTTATCAATCGCAGCTTATGGTATTTTTACAATTGCAGGTTTACATACCGTAATAATGGTAACGGCACAAAAATGTCTCTCCCGCGGAACAATACCCTTTTACCTAGAATCGTTACCCCCGCTTTTAACAATGGAAAAAATCTTGTTTCGAATGATTTTTATCGGAATAGTCTTTTTATCACTAGCGCTTTTGACAGGAATGGTTTTTCTCAATGAGGAAACTGGTAATTTTTTAGAATTCAAGCACAAAATTATTTTCGCAATTTCGTCTTGGGTTATTTTTGTTTCTCTAGGTGCAGGACGAATATTTTTCGGGTGGAGAGGCAAAACTGCAGTCAAATGGACGCTTTTGGGATACAGTGTGTTATTTCTTGCCTATATTGGCACAAGGTTTGTAGTTGAAATATTACTTATTAATTAACACTCATATAATTCAGGAAACCTAACTTGGATCAGCTCTCAATATTTGCGCTCTTAATTATTTTCTTTTTCTTGTTAATCATATCGGCCTTTTTCTCCATCTCTGAAACGAGCATGATGGCGCTTAACCGTTATAAAATGAGACATTTGGCGAGTAAGGGTCATCACGGAGCCACTCGAACTGAAAAACTAATGGCTAGAACCGACAGACTGCTCGGAGTGATTTTGCTAGGAAACAACCTAGCAAATGCTGCAGCTGCAACTTTGGTAACGGTCATAGCCATTCGGCTCATAGGTGAAAATGAAATAGCCCTCACGCTAGCGACCCTTTTCGTTACAGCGGCGATACTTATTTTTAGCGAAATCACGCCGAAACTAATAGGTGCGAGCTACCCCGAAAAAATCGCTTACCCGGCCAGTTTTTTACTGCGTCCTCTTTTAAAAGTTGCGCACCCCATAGTATCCCTCGCGAACATTTTCGTCACTGGAATCCTTTGGACTCTCGGTTTAAACCCAATCAATCACAAAAAAGATAACTTGAGTCCGGAGGAACTAAGGACGTTGGTATTAGAAAACGGAAACTTTCTCCCTCAGAAACATAAAAACATTTTAACAAATCTTTTTGACCTCAATTCAATCACTGTCGAAGACGTAATGACCCCAAGAAGTCGAATTGAAGCTATTGACCTAAACAGTAATACAGATATTCTTAGAAAAGAAATATCCTCATCAAATCACACCCGTATTCCTCTTTTTTCAGACCAATTGGATAATGTCGTTGGCATTGTTCATCTAAGAAAGTTACTAAATGTGGCCGAGGGTGAATTAATTGATAAAAATCTGCTCGAGGAGATTATGTGGGAGCCATATTTCGTTCCAATCGACACTCCACTCTTGACGCAACTACAAAATTTTCAAGATCAAGGTTCGACGATGGGATTAATCGTAGATGAATACGGAGAGCTCATGGGACTTCTCACTCTGGAGGATATTATCGAAGAAATTATTGGTGAATTCACTACAGATTCTCCGCTAACAGCCAACTATTTCAAACCTCAAGAGGATGGAAGTATTATAGCCAATGGAGGGTGTCCACTTAGGGATCTTAACAAACATCTAGGATTCAAATTTCCACTCGGAGGACCAAAAACTATAAATGGGTTAATAGTAAATCACTTTCAAGACATTCCCGACCCTGGAACCTCACTTAAAATAGGAGAAATTCCTGTTGAAATATTGCAAGCTCAGGATAAAGTTGTAAAAGCAGTTCGCTTGTTTCCAGAAGAGTTAAAAAAGAACATCTTAAAATAATCAAATACAGCTGAATAAAAGCCGTTTCATAATATTACTTAAATTTTACAACATTAAAATTTTTTCATTCACTAATGATCTTGACGGAATTGCTCAATAAGTTGCCCTCTATAACTATTTTGTTTGCATTTTTTGTGGGAACTATTATTGGAAGCTTTCTAAACGTTGTGGTTTATCGATTGCCGTTGATGTTGCAAGAATCTTGGAGTGAATACGCGGCAGATGCCTTGCGCACCAGCGGTTTTATGGATTACGCAGGAATTATTAGTCGAGATAATAATATTAACAAAAATCTGACCCTAGCTTATCCTAGGTCCCATTGCCCTACTTGCAAACGAACCCTAAAAAGCTATCATTTGCTGCCACTCGTAAGCTTTATCGCTTTAAAGGGTAAATGCGAATTTTGCAAGTCAGCTATCAACTTTCGATACCCTGCCATCGAATTTATTTGTGGGGTATTAACCTCGTACGTTATATATCGCTATCAATTCACTTGGATGACAGTAGGATGCTGTTTTTTTATCTGGATATTAATATGCCTCAGTTTTATAGACATAGAAAAAAAAATCCTACCAGATTTTTTGACAATACTGCTACTCTGGTCAGGAATAATATTTAATCTGAACGCGATGTTCGTCTCGCTAGAGGAATCAGTAATCGGAGCCATATTCGGATACCTTTTTTTGTGGGCTATAGCGACGATATTCAAACTTGTCACGCGAAAGGATGGTATGGGGCAAGGTGACGTAAAACTATTTGCAGCTCTGGGTGCATGGGTTGGTTGGAGTTCTCTTCCCATCTTACTTGTTCTCGCCTCATGCGCTGGTATATTCGGTGGGTGTATTCAAATTCTACGAAAATCAACAAAAACTCAGAGCATTGCATTTGGACCTTATTTAGCGTCTGCCGGTTTTATAGCACTCCTTTGGGGTAATGAAATTAAAAATCTGATTTTGAGGTAAAATAATGACGTATATCGTGGCACTGACTGGTGGGATAGGATGTGGCAAAACTACAGTCTCAAATTTATTTAAGGAACGCGATATCGAAACAATCGACGCCGATGAAATTGCCCACGCGATAACCAAACCCGGCGAAGCAGGTTACCAAAAAGTAGTCGATGCATTTGGGCCAGACTATCTTAAGCATGATAGTTCTATTGATCGAAAAAAATTACGCCAATTGGTTTTTCAAAATAATAACGCAAAAACTAAACTCGAATCACTTTTACATCCAATTATAGGAGATGAAATAGACAGTTTTACAGATTCAGCAAGTGGTCCTTTTGTAATAGTCGGCATTCCCTTACTTCTCGAAAATGGCGCAAATTTTTCTTCCGACAGGGTGCTAATTATTGACTGTCCTCCGCAAATGCAAATCAATCGAGTGAAGATAAGATCCGGGTTAAAAACTGAAGAAGTGCATAAGATCATTCGTGCTCAGGTGACTCGAACTAAACGATTAGAATTTGCAGACGACCTAATAAAAAACGTAAGCAATATCGATAATTTGCGCTCTAAAGTCCATTTTTTGCATAATATATATTTGAATTTAGCATTTCATAAATCAAACTATTGTAAGTAGTCTGGTAGAATATAGTTAATGTTAGGAATTTGGTAATAACTTAAAGTTTTGCCTATTTTTTTGGAAAGAACGATAATGATTACCTATGAATTTCCAGTAAATGAACGAATAAGGACATTCCTGCGGCTAGAAAGCCTCTATAATCGGGCTAAAACTTTTCTGGCGCATGAGTCGCCGGACATAAGCCATGCCGGATTACTTACCATATTTGAAATACTCGAGGTTACCGGTCGATCGGAATTAAAATCTGAAGTGATACAGGAACTTGAAAAACAGAAAAATCACTTGACGCAATTCAGAGGTAATCCGTCTGTAGAAGATAGCGCCGTTACAAGCCTGATAAGCGAAATCGAAAGCGCTAGCGACCTGCTTTTGAAATCATCAGGAAAAACTGGACACGAAATTCGACAAAATGACTGGTTATCAAGTATCCGCCAAAGAACGTCCATACCAGGCGGTGTTTGTCAATTTGATTTGCCTTCATACCATTTTTGGCTCAGTAGCGATCCCTCCAACAGAAAAGAAGATTTGGAAAAATGGTTACAACCATTTCAAGGACTGGCATCTGGAATAATCGTAATTTTAAAAATACTGAGAAAAAGTGGTCAACCGGAAAATATCTCGGCCACAAATGGAAATTTCCAAAAAACCCTCTCCGGGAAAATGGCACAATTAATCCGAGTCAAAACAAACTCATCGGACAAACTAGTGCCTGAAGTCAGTGCTAACAAGTATCTCTTAAATATTAGGTTTACCATTGCGGGTGATCATTCAAAAAAACAGACCAACGAAAATGTAGATTTTGAACTTAGCTTTTGTAATCTTCTTTAATTTTTTCAAAATGGCGCTACGCCGTCAGCTCCATGCACCCCTTAGCATAGAAATACCGTGACCACCGATACTTTGAGCCCTTTCTAACATTGTTTTTGTTAATCCGCCAATAGCGAAAATCGGTATAGGAAAGTCCTTCGCCTTTAATTCAAATTTTGTCCAACCAATTGGTTTCGATTCAGGGTGAGTTTCGGTTTTTAAAACAGGACCATACACGACAAAGTCCAAGTCTATGTCTATCGCTTTTTGCAATTCTTTGTCATCATGACAAGAGGCCCCACACCATTCAAAATTTGGACGTGATTGTTGTCTCTTAAGTAAAGCCGATGAAAGGTGTACCCCACTAGCGTTAAATCTCCGCGCCAAATCAAAGTCACTATTTATTATGGCAATTCCGCCAACCCTATTACATTTTTCTATAACTTTTTTTGCCAAAGCTATCCTTTCCAGTTCTGGTAATTTTTTATCTCTAACCTGTATAAAACGCAAACCTTGTTTTACAGCATTATCAAGTTTTTTCGAGAAAACAAAAGAGTTCAGACTGGTAGCATCACTGATTCCGTAAATTGATGGTAAACGCAAAAACTTTAACACTCTGTGGTTAGCAGGTAGCACCGGATTTACCTCAATTTCACTAGGACTTTGCCACTCTAATTCTTGTCCCTCTCGGGCAACTGGCTTGCCCCTCCACATGTTTATTCGAAAGAATTTCAAAATAACATCACACCCATTTTGATGCATAACGCGGGTAATCCATGGGAAAAAGGAATATACCGAGACACCTACTTCCTCAAATAATTCTCTCTGCAACGCATGCTCTAGCGACTCGCCACTTTTAACTTTCCCTCCCGGGAACTCCCAAAACCCACTTGATATCTTTCCAATGGGTCTTTTCGCCATCAACACCTGACCGTCCTTTCTAATCAGTATCCCTACTGCAACTACTATTTTTCTTCTCATTTTAACTGATTTATTATTCCCTTCAGTTCCCACCCAATTCGATTGTGTTTTTTCCAACCCAATCTATTGCAAATTGCTTTGCTACACGGCCGCTTCTGGAACCTCGTTTTATCGCCCATTGAAGTGCTTCTTGCTCAATATTTATTTTGTTTACGCTTTCGTTTGCAAGGCAATCTACCCAATAGTTCATTATCGACAAGTACAATTTTTGATCGCATGGATAAAACGACACCCACAATCCAAATCTTTCAGATAAAGAAATAGACTCTTCAGTTGACTCAGAGGGGTGAATTTCGTCTTTTTTATATTTCGTGTCGGTGTTGTCACTAAAATAATCTGGCATAAGATGTCGTCTGTTAGAAGTTGCGTAGATAAGGATATTATCCGGCAGCGATAACAGTGAACCATCAAGCACCGCCTTCAGTGCTTTGTATCCCGAATCATTTGACTCAAACGAAAGATCATCACAAAATAATAGAAATTTAAATTCACTTCCTTCTAAAGCATCCAATATTATAGGGATATCATTTAGATCGTCCTTGTTGACCTCGATCAATCGCAAATGTTTAACATTTAATTTATTAAATACCGCTTTTACGATCGATGACTTACCGGTACCTCTAGCACCAGTCAAAAGAACATTATTTGCTCGTACTCCGCGTACGAATCTCGCTGTGTTATCGAGTACTATATTTTTTTGCTTATCTATTCCTTTTAAATCGTCCAGAGTTATAGGATCTATCCGCTTTATGGGCTGAAATTTCTGCCGGCCACCAATCATTTTTTGCCACCGGAACGCTGCAAACTTTTCCCAATCTGGCAATTCAACCTCGCCCGATAAATATAAATTCAAACGATCTAAAACTTTTTCTAACTGAATAAAAACATTATCGCTTTTCATATTCTCTAGCTCCGATAATCAGAATTGATGGTCACATAATCGTGAGACATATCACAAGTCCATAACTCAAATTCCTCTTCACCTCGTGCTAAATTAATAATCAGGCAAAATTCATCTTTCTTCATTATAGTGCTCGCCTTTTTCTCATCGTAACCCACAGCCCTCTCTCCATTTTCAAAGATGACCATACTATCAAGATGAATAATAATATTTTGAAGATTTAATTTTTTAACGTCTGACTTTCCTATTGCCGCTAATATTCTCCCTAGGTTTGGATCTTCGGCATAAAAAGCAGTTTTTACCAATGGAGACTCGGCAATTGAGAAGGCTACAGCGCGACACTCTTTTTCATCTTGGCCTGTTTTCACTTTTATCGTAACAAATTTTGTGGCACCCTCTCCATCTTTAATAATCATTTTGGCTAATTTAACAGCAACTTTTTCTATCGCATTACGAATAACCTCATAAAGATCCTCGTTTTTATTTTTAACAATAAAGTTTCCACTCTGGCAAGTAGCCATTAATAAAAAACTATCATTTGTCGAAGTATCACCGTCAACTGTTATACAGTTGAAACTTTTTTTTACCACTGAATCTATCATCTCATTCAATGCCGTAGCATCGATTCTGGCATCAGTTGCAATAAAGCTGAGCATCGTTGCCATATCCGGCTTTATCATACCTGATCCTTTTGCAATTCCTGTTATGGTGATTGAGGTTCCGTCAACTTCAATTTGCATTGACACACTCTTCGTGACGGTATCGGTTGTCAAAATTGCTTCAGACGCTCTAAACCAATTATCTTCTCTGAGATCGTCCACAGCATTAGGCAATGCCTCTATAATTTGGGCAGCTGGCAGCCTTTCCATTATTACCCCAGTTGAAAAAGGCAAAACCTCCGTAGTATTTATTTTCAGCATATTTCCAACTTTTTCACACACCTTTTTTGCGTCACTTAGGCCTACCTTCCCAGTACCTGCGTTCGCCACTCCGGTATTTACAACCAGAGCTCTCACCCCACCCCTTGCCAGGTTATTCGACGCTATCTCAACTGGTGCCGCACGGAATTTATTTGTCGTAAAAACCCCGGCGACTTGCGACCCTTTTTTCAATCTAATGAGCAGCAAATCTGCCTTGTTTTTTCTTTTAAGTCCTGCCTTGGCTACCCCTAATTCCAACCCTGTTATTGGAATTGTTTTTTGCATACTATTTTATCCCCAATTAATAGCCATGTCCCTACATCAGAAATACTAAGATACTCTTGCGTGACAGTGTTTGTATTTTTTTCCTGATCCGCAAGGGCAAGGTTCATTACGCCCTACTTTATCTTTTCCTCTAACAAATGGCTGAACTTTTTCTTCTTGCTTATTTTGCCCAACATTCATATTACTATTGCCTGATAAACTCTTGTGTTCATCATGTTTGTAATTAATTTGTTTAAATTCTGTTCTATCTTCAGCAACCGCTTCAACCTCTGCAGCACTCTTAATGTCCACCTTCATCAAGACCTGCGACACCTCATCACGGATCATTTCTAGTAATAAAGAAAAAAGTTGAAAAGCCTCTTTTTTATATTCCTGTTTAGGGTTCTTTGCCGCATATCCCCGAAGATGTATTCCCTGTCGCAAATGATCTAAAGCAGCAAGATGTTCCCGCCACCTAGTATCTAAACTTTGCAGCATTATTGCTCTTTCATATGCACGGACAACGTCGGGTGGCACCGCTTCAAATTTCTTTTTATACACCTCCAACGCACCTTCTACGACTCGACTTATAATTATTGCATCGGTGATTTCCGAGTTTTCTATAAGCCAAGATTGAGTATTTAATTCTAATCCAAATTCGGTCTTAAGGGACTTATCGAGTCCCTCAAGGTCCCACTCCTCTTCCAAGCCATTTTCTGGAACATACTGATAAACTAGTGAAGCAATGGCGCCTTCTCTAGTCGCCATTATCATATCCGTAATATTTTCTGCGCCCAGTATTTCATTCCTTTGTTCATATATAACTTTTCTTTGATCGTTAGAAACGTCATCATACTCAAGGAGCTGTTTACGAATATCGAAATTTCTAGCCTCAACTTTTCTTTGGGCGTTTTCTATAGCCTTTGTTACCCATTTATGCTCTATTGCCTCTCCCTCCGGCATATTCAATTTATCCATTATCCAAGAGACCCTATCCGACGCAAAAATACGCAAAAGAGGGTCCTCCAAGGCTAAGAAAAATCTACTCGAACCTGGGTCACCTTGTCGCCCAGACCTTCCACGAAGCTGATTATCGACCCTCCGTGATTCATGTCTTTCGGTTCCAATAATGTGAAGCCCACCTGCAGCGACCACCTCATCATGAAGCGTTTGCCAATTAGCTTTTATTTCTTTAATTCGAGCATTTTTTTGCTCTGGCGGAATTTTAGTATCTTTTTCAATTTGATTAATTTGTAGTTCTGGACTTCCCCCTAATACGATATCGGTTCCACGGCCGGCCATGTTGGTAGCGATGGTGATCATCTTTGGCCTGCCAGCTTGAGTAATTATTTGTGCCTCCTGAGCATGCTGCTTGGCATTTAGAACCTGATGCTTAAGCCCGGCTTTTTTTAAATATGCGGACAAAATTTCAGAATTTTCGATAGATGTTGTTCCAACTAAAACGGGCTGACAATTTTGATAGCATGCCGTTACTTCCTCAACAATTGCGCCATGCTTTTCCTCAGCTGTTTTATATACTTTGTCCATGTGATCTATGCGAATCATTTTTTGATGAGTTGGTACGATGACCGTTTCTAGGCCATAAATTTGCTGAAATTCAAACGCCTCGGTGTCAGCGGTGCCTGTCATTCCGCCTAACTTATCGTACATCCGAAAATAGTTTTGGAATGTAACAGAAGCTAAGGTTTGATTTTCTTTTTGTATACTTACATTCTCTTTCGCTTCAACCGCCTGATGTAACCCGTCTGACCAACGTCGCCCGGACATCAATCTACCAGTAAACTCATCGACTATTACTATCTCTCCATTTTGGATTACGTAGTGTTGATCTTTATGGAATAGATTATGTGCTTTTAGGCTCGCGTATAAGTGGTGAACCAACCCGATGTTTGATGCATCATAAAGACTCGTATTTTTTGGCAAAATCCCCATTTTAGCTAACAACTGTTCCGCGTTTTCATGCCCTACTTCACTAAGTAATACTTGGTGTGATTTCTCGTCAACATGGTAGTCTGCCTGCTGGGACTCCTCCCCCCCTCGAATCAGCTTTGGCGCGATCTTATCCATTCGCCGATAAAGTTCGGTGCTTTCATCAGCTTGACCAGAAATTATTAGAGGAGTCCTTGCTTCATCAATAAGTATCGAATCAACTTCATCGATTATAGCGAAGGAAAGAGGTCTTTGAACTCTTTCGTTAGTTTCAAAAACCATATTATCTCTCAGATAATCGAACCCGAATTCGTTATTTGTTCCGTAGGTGATGTCACAGTTGTATGCAGTGCTTTTTTCTGTCGGCCCCATTTGCGGTAGGTTGACTCCGACGGACAAATCGAGAAATTTATATATCTTTCCCATCCATTCCGCATCTCTTTTAGCCAAGTAATCATTGACGGTAACAACATGAACACTCCTCCCCCCCAAAGCATTTAAGTATGCTGGTAATGTAGCTGCTAATGTTTTTCCCTCTCCAGTACGCATCTCTGCAATCTTGCCATCATGAAGGGCCATACCACCTATCAACTGTACATCAAAATGCCTCATCCCTAATGTTCGTTTACTCGCCTCTCTCACAGTCGCAAATGCTTCCGGAAGAATTTCATCGTAGCTGGTGGAATTTTGCAAACGATTCCGAAGTTTTTCGGTATTCATTCGCAACTCGGAGTCAGAAAAAGACTCGAGTTTTTTTTCGAGTGCGTTGATTATATCTACCTTGGTGCCGTAATCGCGCAAGAGTCGCTCATTACGGCTGCCAAACATTTTTTTGAGTAATTTGGTGACCATACGCTATTATAAATGTAAAAAGGCAGATACCTTAATAAATCATCATAAATTTATGTTACTAGGGAATCTGTTATCAACTTGAACGTTTTAGGAATCGCCTCGGATTTTGGGGCTTGCCGTTCTTGAGCACCTCAAAATGAAGATGAGGCCCGGTCGCCCTCCCCGTGCTTCCAACGGTAGCGACCTTTTGTCCGCGAACGACAACATCGCCAACAGAGGCCGATAACTTTTCGGCGTGGGCATACCGAGTTACATAGCCATTTCCATGGTCAATTTCAATCATATTACCATACTGAGGATGTCGTCTCGCATACACAACTACTCCCCCTGCAGCGGCCAAGATATCCGATCCGGGCTTCGACACCCAATCAACACCCTCGTGAAAAGCCCTTTTACGACTAAAGGGGTCAATCCGCCAACCAAAATTAGATGAAAGCCAGCCTTTTGCCACAGGCTTCAAAGAAGGAATCAATTGATCCTTTGAATAATTCAAATTTAGACGCTCCTCAAGCATGAAAAGCTTGTCGGCACGATCATCGAGAAGATATTTTGTCCTATCAGACTCCTCAATTAATTCAGCCAAAGTAAGTCCATCCGAAACCAAATCTGATCTCCCACTACCTCCCAAAGCAAGTTTTTTGTCGAGTGCCAATTCGCTGGGGTCTATACCTGCTAGCTTAACTACTCGCATACCGACCGAGTCGAGTCGCATAAGCCTTGCCTGCATCTCACCTAGCCGCCCTGCCATAGTATCAATGCTTTCTCTTATAAAAATTCTAGATTCTTTTGTCTCCTCCGCATGTACCACCTTTAGCATTGACTTAAGATAACTACTCTGATTTTTTACAGCATAAACTAGAGAAAAATAATTCAAAGTCAGTGCTAAAAACATCACCGTAACGATAAAAAAAAGACCTAAGCAAAATAATTGAAACGAATTTAAACTCCAGTTTTTAACTTGCGATGACTTCCCTGTTATGAAGATAATGTCCATTAAAAACCTTTAATCACTTTGGAGACAAAAAGTGGAAAAGCCCGGCAAAATATCACAAATAATAGAAAACACTCCAGAGTTTGAACGCCTGACTGATACTGCTAATAAGATTACTGTTGTATCCGACGAGCTAGCGACCATATTGAGCCCTCCATTACTATCTTTGATTACCGTGTCTATTTCGGAGCAAGGATTGCCAGTCTTGCTGGTCGAAAGTAGCGCTACAGCTTCGAAACTTAATCAATTAAAATCTAATATTATCAGAGATTTGCAAAAAAAAATTCCAAAAATCACTTATATCGAAATTAGGATCACTCCCGCAAATTATATCAAAAAAGCAAATAATCCAACCCCTCGGCCCATCTTTAAAGGCAAAATTGCTTTCGATGATTTATCACGAAACCTTAAGCAAGGCACTTTAAAATCCGCCGTCGACCGATTACGAAAAAAATTTGAATATTAGTATGCAGCCTCCATTTTCAGTCGCAAAAAACGAGGAATGTCAGATTTTTCGTGGAAGCTAACGTACTCCCAAGCCTCCTCATCTTTCAAAAGTTTTCTCAAAAGCAAGTTATTTAGTTGATGTCCGGATTTGGATCCTTCAAAAGCACCGATCAATGGATATCCGAGTAGGAAGAGATCCCCAATAGCGTCCAAAACCTTGTGCTTGACGAATTCATCCTCGTACCTGAGTCCTTCGGAGTTCAAAACCCTAAACTCGTCCATTACCACAGCATTATCTAGGTTTCCCCCTAGAGCAAGGCCTTGGGATCGAAGGTTCTCGACATCTTGCATGAAACCAAAAGTTCGGGCGCGGCTTACGTCTTTGACATAAGATGTATTTGCAAAATCGACTGAAACTTTCTCATTTGCATTTGCAAATACAGGATGTTGAAAATCGATACCAAAATCGACGCGAAAACCTTCAAAAGGCATAAACCTAACCCATTTTTCGCCCATTTCAACGCTTGTTTCCTTTAAAATTTTTATGAACCTCTTCGGTGAAGGCTGTTCCTCAATTCCCGCTGATTGTAGTAAGAATACAAAAGGGGACGCTGATCCATCCATTATTGGAACTTCGCCCGCGGTGAGTTCCACAAACAAGTTATCAATACCGAGTCCAGCAAGAGCAGACATCAGATGTTCAATGGTTTGTATTCGAACATCGCCTTTACCTATACATGTCGAAAGTCTGGTATCACAAACAGAATACGTATCGGCTGGGACATCAACAACCACTGGCAGATCAACCCTTCGAAAAACAATTCCTGTATTTGGTGCAGCCGGGCGAAGAGTCATGTTTACTTTACACCCTGAGTGAAGGCCTACGCCTGTAGCCTTCACTATGTTTTTCAAAGTTCTTTGCCTAATCATCTACTTCCCTGTCTATTTTGATAATGCGCTTCAGCTTATAATGCTATATGGCTGAATATTATAGTATCAAAAGATAATTCTTACAAGCCAACGCCTAATCTGCTTGCCTGCGCAGAAATGTGGGAATATCTAACTCACCATATCCCGATTTCTCTAATGCCTCTATCGCGATTGATGAGCCACGCGGTCTTAACACGGCAGGCTCGCCGCCAGAGATTTCGTCACCCGAAAGGTCGACTGGAACTGGATTGTTAGTACCCGTTGCTTGAACTACACTCAACGGTTTAACTAAATTACCCAAACCTGTAGCAATCATTGTAACTCTCAACTGATCACCCAAATTTTCGTCGATAACTGTTCCGAAGCAAACCATCGCGTCTACAGCTGTAAATTGGTTTATTGTTGACATTACATCTTTAATTTCCCTCATTTTCAAACCAGAAGAGGCCGTAATATTTACTAACACCCCTTTTGCTCCCTTAAGATCAACATCCTCAAGCAAAGGACTTGCAACAGCCTGCTTTGCAGCGCTGATTGCTCTCTCCTCACCGCCGGAGCTAGCTGACCCCATCATTGCCATACCATTTTCTGACATTACTGTTTTTACATCAGCAAAATCGACGTTAACCATCCCAGGGCACTTAATAACTTCGGCAATTCCAGATACAGCTCCATGAAGAACTGAATTTGCTGCTTTAAAAGCATCCAACATGGTTACATCATCTCCTAACACCTCCATCAATTTATCGTTCGGAATTACGATAAGAGAGTCTACCTCTTGGGCAAGCTCCTCTAAACCCGCCTTAGCGATCTTTGGACGATCACCCTCAAATTCAAAAGGTTTGGTAACGACTGCTACAGTCAATATACCTAACTCTCGGGCAGCCCTCGCCACTATTGGAGCGGCACCCGTACCAGTTCCTCCCCCCATTCCGGCTGTTAAAAATAACATATCGGCATTTTCAATTGCTTCAATAATTCTCTCCCTGTCCTCTTCTGCCGATTCCCGACCCTTTGTAGGATTAGCGCCCGCTCCTAAGCCTTTTGTTATATTGGCTCCTAATTGTAATAGGGTATTTGACCGATTACGTTGTAGAGCTTGGGCGTCAGTATTCGCGCATATAAATTCGACACCCTCTATCCCCTCCGAAATCATATGATCAACAGCATTTCCTCCACATCCACCAACACCAATAACCTTGATAACCGCTTCTTGGGGATGAGTATCCACTATCTCAAATTTATTTTCCGACATCACTAAATCTCCTTTTCTAATATTTTTAACTTATTAACTTTTTTTAAATTAAAAATTCGCCTTAAACCAGTTTTTTAATTTCTCCAGTCCCCCGGTTACAGCTCCTCTTTGTAACCGATTGTTTTTTTGAATCTCCGCATGTTCCATAGCAGAAAATACCAGCCCCATACCCGTTGAAAATCTTGGGTTACGCATTACCTCCGATAAGGTTCCAGAATAAGACGGCTGACCTAGCCTAAAAGGCATGTGAAAAAGTTCCTCTCCCAACTCATTCATACCCAGCATCGAAGCTGTTCCTCCGGTAATAACTACTCCCGACCGGATTAGCTCCTCAAAACCACTTCTCCTCAGCTCGGCTTGAACTAACGAATATAGTTCCTCGACTCTGGGACCAATGACCTCTACTAAGGTGTGGCGAGACAGTTTGCGTGCGCTTCGATCGCCTATCCCTGGAACATTTATCATTTCCTTCGTATCAACAAGATGCCTAGATGCACAACCATGAGTAATTTTAATTTCCTCCGCTTCTTTGGTAGGTGTCCGCAAAGCCATCGCGATATCATTTGTTATCTGATCACCTGCAATCGGTATTACTGCTGTGTGTTGTATTGCACCGTTCGTATAAACAGCCATATCACTGGTCCCACCACCGATATCCAGCAAACAAACTCCCAATTCTCGCTCGTCCTCCGAGAGTACTGAATTACCTGACGCTATTGGCTGTAAAATTAGATCTACAACTTCAAGACCGCATCGACGAACACACTTTAAAATATTTTGAATAGCTGAGGTAGCACCTGTCACAATATGTACCTTTGCCTCAAGCCGTACCCCATTCATACCAAGTGGTTCGCGAACACCTTCTTGTCCATCAATGACAAACTCTTGTCTCAAAACATGGAGTACCTGTTGATCGGTCGGTATTGGAATAGCTTTCGCGGTTTCGATCACCCTTTCAACATCAGGCTGTGCCACCTCGGCATCTTTAATCGCCACCATCCCATGGGAGTTGAAACTTTTTATATGACTCCCTGCGATTCCAGTCCAGACTTCTTTTATTTTACAATCTGCCATCAACTCTGCTTCCTCTAGTGCTCTCTGTATTGAATGAACAGTCGACTCAATATTCACCACAACACCTTTTTTTAACCCACGGGATGGTGAACTTCCCATGCCAATTACCTCAATACCCTTATCAGGGGAAAACTCTGCAACGATTGCAACAACTTTAGAGGTTCCAATATCAAGACCAACAATTACATCTTTTTTCTCACGCACCTTGTTCAGCGTATTAGCTGGATTCCACTCATTCTGTTTCATAATTGCTTAAACCTCTCAACTTGTTGTTCCCACCGCAAAACCATCTTCGTAACGCATATCTAAATAATTAATCTTTTTATCAGACGCTGCTTCAGCAAATTTATAAAGTTTTACAAACATCATTAACCGTCTTAGGTGTTTTTCTTTACCTATCCTGAGCACTATTTCGTTATCTAGTTTAACTTCCCAAGCATAACGATTATTAACTTTGATACTAACAATCTCTCTACCGCTACTTTCTAAAATTTGATTGCCGCGTAGATAAAGATTTGCAATCTCGGAAGCGATATTATCTGGCCCTTGAAAAAATGGAAGATTGTTCGATTTCCTTTTACTCGCTGTGGCTTCGATGATTTGTCCGATATTATTCACAAACCTATTTTCACCCCATCTGGCAAGAGGGCTATGTTCGACAACATTTATCTCCAAAATATTTGGCCATTTCCTATTAATATTGACAGCTCTAACCCTTGGGATTTGTTCGAGAATTTGTTTAGAATTGGAAAGACTAATGGTAAGGAATCCACCCGTTAATTCGTCTCGAATGACGCGCTGCAAATATTTTTTGGTATCCTCCTGCAGGTCACCCTTGACTATTATTTTTTTTATCTCAAATCTCTCGAATTGACTGATTGTCGAAAAAAGACCAATAACTAACCCCGCCACAGATAGGACTATTAAAAAAGAACTAATGCGGTTTATAATGCGCGGATCATCCCACATTCAGATCTCCTAGTATGCTAAGCACCAAATCATCAAAACTCATACCAATAGCTTTGGCTGCCATAGGGACTAGACTGTGATTCGTCATACCAGGAACGGTATTAGCCTCTAACAACCACGGCTTAGCATTTGAATCTAACATTAAGTCAACCCTCCCCCATCCTTCACAGCCTAAGATTGCAAATGCATCCAAACAAATTTGTTGTAACTCTTTTTCAGTCGACACCGGCAATGAGGTTGGACATATATAATTTGTCTTATTGGAAAAATATTTGGCTTCGTAATCATAATTTCCATGAGGCGCCTCTATTTGAACTAACGGCAATGCCTGATTATTCAATATTGAAGCCGTAAGTTCGATACCATCTATCCATTTCTCCGCTAATACAATATCGTCATACTCCTTGGCTTTTTTATATGCATCCGAAATGTATTCACTTTTAGTAATCTTACTCAACCCGATGGTCGAACCCTCAGATGCGGGTTTAATGATTAGAGGCATTCCCAAGTCATTAACGACATCTCCTATATCAGTATCATCATTTATAACGATAAATTTAGGAGTCGGAATTCCCACAGAATTCCAGATCAGCTTAGTTCGCCATTTGTCCATTGCCATCGCACACCCCGTAACTCCACTTCCAGTAAAAGGTATTTTTGCGTTTGTTAATGCTCCTTGTATTACTCCATCCTCCCCGCCCCTGCCGTGTAACATCACAAACGCTTTATCAATTTTTTTATCTACCAGTTCATTAAATCCGAATTCTTTGGGATCAAACGGAAACGCATCAAAGCCTTGTTTTAATAAACTTTGAAGAACTGCCTCACCCGACATTAACGAGACATCTCTTTCTGCAGATTCGCCCCCTAAAAGGACAGCTATTTTCCTGTCGTTTGTTTTCATCTTTTTCCCTATCCGTCGCCAACAACTACCACTTCGTTTTTTAACTCAATTCCTGATTGCTCTAAAACAGCATTTTTTACCGTCGCCATCAAAGACTCAAAATCTTTAGCTGTCGCATCACCTGTATTTACAAAAAAATTGGCGTGTTTTCTAGACACTGAAGCTCCACCGACCCTAAATCCTTTTAACCCACATTCATCTATTAGCTTTGCGGCGAACTCCCCTGGTGGATTTCTAAAAACTGATCCTGCATTAGGCTGTTGAATAGGTTGCGTTTTCAATCTTTTTTTTAATAATTCTTTTATTTTTGTCAAAGAATCTTTTTTGAAACCGCGTGCCGTCTTAAACCAACCTGCTACAAAAAATTCGTCCTTTGCAGATTTGGAGGCCACATCACGATATTCAATACAAAAATCTTTTGGGTGACGTAAAAAAAACACACCTTGTCTGTTTACCGTTCTCACCTTGGAAACAACTTGCCAAGTTTCTTTACCATAACAACCAGCGTTCATAGCCAGTGCACCCCCCACTGTGCCAGGTACTCCAGCCAAAAACTCTAATCCTTCAAGAGATTTATTTGCGGCGAATTTAGCTAATTTCGGACTCGGGACACCAGCTTCGGCATAAATAATATTTTTGTTGCTTGTCTCCTCAACTTTTAATAAATTAAGAGCCGGATTTGTGAGGACGACTACTCCCCGGTAACCCTTGTCTCGGACTAAAACGTTACTTCCTAGTCCCGTCATTAAAACTGGACAAGCTGGGTCTAGTTGCCCAAAGAAAACGCCAAGATCCTCAAGATTTGCTGGTAGGTAGGCGCCGTCAGCGATCCCCCCAACCCGCCAACTCGTATGTTTGGACATTGGTTCGTTTAATAATAAATTACCCTTTAATTTCTGAAACGGGATCGACGTTAAAAATTTACTCAAAAGTCACCTCCCGTAAAAGCTCAGGAAGTTTACTAATTGATCCAGCGCCCATGGTTAAAACAATGTCATTAGCTTTTACTAAACTAAGAACAGTTTTAACCACTTCATCTAACTTTTCGATAAATACGGGCTCAAGAGCCCCACTGAGTCGAACCGCTCTGGTTAGCGCCCTGCCATCCGCGGCAGCTATGGGTTTTTCACCCGCCGAGTAAACTTCGGTGATTACCAACACATCAGATGAAGAAAGCACTCTCACAAAGTCTTCGAAACAATCTCGCGTTCGCGAATAGCGATGTGGTTGAAAAACTAAAAGAATGCGACGTCCAGGGAATGCGCCACGGGTAGCGTCTAACGTAGCTTCTAATTCCCTCGGATGATGACCATAATCATCAATCAATAAAAACTTCTCACTAGCATTGTAAATTATTTCACCATAAACTTGAAACCTTCGGTTAACTCCTTCGAAATTTTCTAAAGCCTTTTGAATCGCAGAAATATTTGCTCCGACTTCAAGCGAAACAGCGATCGCAGCAAGCGCGTTTAGAACATTATGTTTGCCGACTAAATTTAATACGACAGAAAATTCTTTCGGACCATAATTTGCACTTTGTTTTATTCTCACTTTGAAAAACATTGACGTACCAGCCTCTTTTATTTCGAAGGCACATAAATCACAAGTCTCTTTTAAGCCATACGTTATATAAGATTTATTTATTTTCGGGATGAGCCTGGAAACAGCTGGATCGTCACCGCATAGAATTGCTACTCCATAGAATGGTAGACGTTGAACAAGTTCATAAAAAGCTTTCTCTAGTTTTTCGAAATCATTTTGGTATGTCGACATGTGATCGGCGTCTATATTTGTAATAACTGCCAACACGGGCTGAAGAAAGAGAAATGATGCATCCGATTCATCAGCCTCAACTACAATAAATTCCCCTGTACCGAGTTTTGCATTTTCCCCGGCCGTTGATAATCGTCCACCAATTACAAAAGTAGGATCTAATTGTGCTTCAGCAAGGATCGACGCTATCAAACTCGTTGTTGTTGTCTTTCCATGTGTACCAGCAACTGCAATACCTTGCCGAAGTCGCATCAACTCTACCAACATAAGTGCACGAGGAACCACCGGTACACCTGCACATCGGGCTGCCCTTATTTCTGGATTGTTCATATTTACTGCAGATGAGATAACGACTGCATCTGCGCCAGCTATATGCTCTTTATCGTGCCCAATAAATACCTGCACTCCTATTTTTCGTAGCCTTTGAGTAGCTAACCCATCGATTACATCGGACCCGCTTACTCGGTAATTCAAGTTAAACATCAGCTCCGCGATCCCACTCATTCCGGAGCCACCAATGCCAACAAAATGTAGATGTTTTACTTTATGTTTCACGCTTATTTTCCTGTTCACAAATATCTGCGACTAAACTCGCACTGCCCAGCACACCAGCGGAACGAGCTTTTAACGCCATCTCTAACACTTTTTTTCGATCTATTTTTTTTAAGGTATTTGATAATAATTCAGGCGACAAATTCTCTTGCTCTATAAGTAATGCTGCACCGGAATTTACTAAAAAGAGTGCATTTTTTTTTTGATGATCATCTACGGCATACGGAAAAGGAACCAAGATACTGGCAACTCCCACAACAGCAATTTCCGCAAGAGTCATTGCACCAGCGCGACAAATTATTAGATCAACCTTACGATACATTTCTCCGATATTCGAAATAAATTCTAAACATTCCGCCCGCACTTGAAATTGCGCATATCGGCCTATTAATTCACGTAATTTATGCGATCCGGATTGATGAATAACTTTCGGCCTTTCGGTTAACGAAATCAACCCTAGGGATTCTGGAACAACTTTATTTAATATGTCTGCTCCAAGGCTTCCACCCACAACCAGTATTCGTAGTGGCCCAACCCGATTTTTCAATCGCATTTCAACGTCATCGTCGAATTCGATAGTTTTCCTAACGGGATTCCCAGTATGAATAGAATTTGGAAGAGCTTCTGGGAATGCGACTAATGTCTTTGAAGCAATTATTGATAATAATCGATTCGTCAAACCAGCTACGGAATTTTGCTCATGCACAACCACAGGTATATTTTTTATAGCAGCTATAGCTGCCCCGGGGAAAGCTACATATCCGCCCATGCTTAAAACTACATTTGGTTTCAATTGGAAAATAATTTTAATACTTTGGCAAAGCGATATAAAAAAGAAGAAAGGGAAAATAATATTTTTTTTCAGACTTTTACCCCTTAAACCAAAAATTTTTAAGAAGTAAATTGGGTACCCATTTTCAGGAACTATCTTAGATTCCATACCATCTCGAGTGCCTAACCAAGCAATCTGCCAACCTCTTTTTTGCAATTCGTCGGCAACCGCAAGCCCGGGATAAATATGCCCTCCTGTCCCTCCAGCCATTATAAGTAACCGGGGTGTCAAATTACGATTCCTTTCATCATTTGCCGATTTTCCCAATCAACTCTAAACAAAATCCCAATAGCCAAACAATTAACCAATAAAGCGCTTCCACCAAAAGATAAGAAAGGCAACGTAAGCCCTTTCGTAGGAAGAAGTCCCAAATTTACACCCATAGAAATTAGTGCTTGAGCCGCTATCCAGATTGATATTCCATGAGCCACCAAAGAAGCAAAGTACCTCTCTAGCACAGCTGCACGGGTACCAATTACAAAACCTTTTATAACCAAAACGACAAAAAGCGTAATTGTGAAAACCACCCCTAAGAATCCCAACTCTTCGCCAATAACAGCCAAGATAAAGTCGTTATGGGCCTCTGGAAGGTAGAATAATTTTTCCATACTTCGCCCCAAACCAACACCCAACCAATCCCCCCTAGCAAACGCAAATAAAGAGTGTGATAACTGGTAGCCTGAACCGAACAAAAAGTCCAGCGGATTCATAAAACTAGTAACTCTTGCTAAACGATAGGGCGCAAAAAAAATTAATACTCCAAAAACACAGCCACTAAGTAAAACCAAACTTGTTAAGAATCGCCAATTTAACCCTCCTAAAAAAAGGATAAAAACGGCAACGCTTGTAATCACAAAACAGGCACCGAAATCTGGCTCAAAAAGAAGTAATGAACCTGTCAGACCTAAGGTAGCCAGCATTGGCAAAAAACCTTTTTGGAAATCTCCGAGCTCTACGGATTTTCGTACAGCAAAATCAGCAGCATACAAAACCATAAAGAGTTTCATTAGTTCCGACGGTTGAAATGTGAAACCTGCAAAAGCTAACCATCGTTGAGCGCCGTTCACTTTTTTTCCTATACCGGGCACGAGAACCATAAATAAAAGAAGGATCCCAAAAATTACTAACCACGGTGCGGCGATTTGCCATATCTTTGAAGGGATTTGCATTGCGACAGCGAAAACAATTAGCCCCAAAATCATATATGTAAGATGCCGATAGAGATAAAAATATGAATCCCCTGCTGAAAACGCTTCATGGCTTGAAGCCGAATAGATCATAACAAGCCCGAAGCCGATCAAAATGACGAATGTACCCAACATACCTTCATCAATCAGTGAGTTTTGCTTTCTCGATTTTTTGGTTCCACCAAAAAGAATTTTCATAAAGACTCCGCTAGAAAATTCACACTATTGATAAAATACTGCGCACGTTCTTTATAATCCTTGAACATATCAAAACTCGCACACCCTGGAGAAAGAATAACCGAATCACCTCTTTTTGCTTTTTTAAAAGCGCCATTTACTGCATCTTCCATACTATCTGCCAACACTATTGGAATCTTTAAACCCTCCAAAACAGTCGCGATAATCGCTTTATCGCGACCTATCAAAATAACAGCTCTACAACTTACCGATACCGCAATTCTTAGAGGCGTAAAGTCTTGCCCTTTTCCGTCACCACCCAAGATAGGAATAGCCGTTCCTTGATAATCACTTAAAGCGGCTACAACAGCGCCAACGTTCGTCCCTTTTGAATCATCAATAAACTTTATTGCATTAATTTCGCGAACAAGAGCTAACCTGTGAGGCAAACCAATAAAAGCTTGAAGACCGATAGCAATTTTTTTAAAATCAATATCGATTAAATCACAGACCGCTGCAGAGGCCATGGCATTTTCTACATTATGGAAACCCAAAACATTCAATCTCTTTATTGACATCAACTTTTTCTTACCATGAAAAATAACCCCATGGTCGGTTGTGTCACTCAACCTCCAATCATTGTTTCGACTAGCTTGGTCGATACCGAAAGTAGTGCACTTTTTTTTGGTACATGGCATAAATTTAAGGCAGCTTCTATTTATGATATTTTTAGAGACTCCTTTAAAAATATGTAATTTAGAATAAACATAATCATCAAAACTTTTATATCTGTCTAAGTGGTCTTCGGTTATGTTTAAAATTACAGCAATTTGTAAAAGAGTAGTCTTCATCAAATCCAATTGAAAGCTTGAGAGCTCAAGCACTACAATGCTCGGCACCGCGACTTTTGAAGATTCCATATGACGTAAAACATCGAGCACCGGTCTCCCAATATTCCCTGCTAGCAAATAAGATTTTCCAGCTGCCATACAGATTGAGCCAATCATATTTGCGACTGTAGTTTTACCATTCGATCCGGTAATACCAACCAAAACACTTTTAGCAAAAAAAGAAGTATTATTAAAAAATATATCAATATCACTGATGAGAGGTACTGAAAATTTTTGTGCCTTCGTTACAAGAGAATGACTCAGAGGCACTCCCGGGCTTAATGCCAAATAATCGTATTTTTCTACGGCGATATCATCAGTTTTTTTTCCAATAAAATTGATATTTGAGGTGTCATTAATTAATTTTTTTAATTGAATAACTGTTTGATAATCATCTACCATACTTACAAACGCTTTTTTTGTTACCAAATAGCGAGCGATAGAAACTCCAGTAAGCCCAGCTCCTAATACCAAAAATTTTTTATTGTTAAAATCTATCGTCATCTTAAAAATAAAATTTTTACCCATTAAGCAATTAATCTAACTAATACCATCATAGAAAAATCAAGGTCATATATTCATCGTATCTTCAAGGTTGATAAACCAATTAATACCAACATCATAGTTATAATCCAAAATCTAACAACCACTTGATTTTCCTTCCACCCCTTCAACTCATAATGGTGGTGCAGAGGCGCCATTCGAAAGACTCTCCTACCCGTTAATTTAAATGACACGACTTGTAAAATTACGGATAAAGTCTCAATTACAAAAACACCACCCATAATAAATAAAACAACTTCTTGTCGAACAATCACCGCGATAGTTCCAAGGGCAGCACCTAGTGCTAGCGCACCAACATCTCCCATGAAAACCTCAGCCGGATATGCATTGAACCAAAGAAACGCCAACCCTGCTCCAGCGATAGAGGCGCATACCACTGCTAGTTCGCCAGCTCCAGGGATATAAGGAAATGCGAGATATTCGGCAAACACCACATTGCCAGCCACATAGGCAAATATACCTAGCGCGCCAGCAATAATAGCCGTCGGGAGAATCGCAAGACCATCTAGCCCATCGGTTAGATTTACTGCATTACTGGTCCCGACGATCACAAAGAAAGTTAAAATAATGAATCCTATAATACCCATCGGGTACGCAACCTGTTTAAAAAACGGGACTATAAGTTCCATCTGTGCAGGCATAGACGCACTTTGCGCAAGATAAATTGCTATGGATAACCCAATTACAGATTGGGATAGCAGCTTAACCCTAGCCGATAAACCTTTAGGATTTTTGTAAAAAACCTTAAGGTAGTCATCCACAAATCCAATTAAGCCAAACCCAAGAGTCACAAACAAAACAACCCAAACCAAACGATTTGATAAATCGGACCATAGCAATGTTGTGATAACAACCGATATTAATATCAAGGCACCGCCCATTGTGGGCGTACCTTTTTTAACGAAATGAGTCGTCGGTCCATCATCGCGTACTGCTTGCCCTATGTTATAGCTAACAAGTCTTCTTATAATGGGAGGCCCAATTATAAAAGAAATTAAAAGAGCGCTAAGCATTGCGAGAACAGCACGTAATGTTATGTAATTAAATACATTAAACGCACTTATATTGACTGATAATTCTTGTGCAACCCAAACTAACATTTCTTATCCATGTCTAAAAATTAGTTTTCACAAAGATTTATTATCTCCGTAACGACCTCGTCTAATCCTGCGCTACGGGACCCTTTAATTAAAATATTACAGTTCTCACCTAGTTTATTTCCGATATCTTTTAGTAACGCGTACTTAGTTTTGTAGTGCATTCCCCCATTTCCAAACTCTTCCGCAGCGAATTCAGCTAAGGCTCCAACACCAATTAGCCTATCTATTCCTTTTTCTTTAGCAAATCCCCCTATATTTTTATGAAACACCTCTGCCCTGGCTCCCAACTCACCCATCTCACCCATAATAAAAATTTTTCTTCCCATAAGAGATGCTAAAACCTCTATCGCCGCCTTTACAGAATCAGGATTAGCGTTATAGGAATCATCAAATAAAAAAATATTCTTTTGCAATTTTATTTTTCTTAAACGGCCATTAATACTTTTAAATTTTTCTAACCCTCCCGATATATTTTTACCTGGAACACCTAATAAACTACATATAGCAGACGCTGCTATCGCATTTCGGACATTATGGACCCCTGGAATTTTTAAATTAATTTGAAATTTTTCGTCAAACGCATTTACCAAAATTTGACTAAATGACGACTCCATTTTATATGTTGCTGTGACATCAGCATGTTTCGTTAGCCCGAAACTCGTAACACGCTTGGCCTCAGATTTTTTTTTCCATAACTTAAAATATAAATCATCCATATTTAATACCACTTCGCCATTATCTGTGAGCCCATCAATTAACTCCCCTTTGGCCTTTGCTACATCTTCAATTGTTCCTAACCTTCCCACATGAGCAGCTCCTGCATTATTAATTAACCCATGTGTCGGGGATGCCATTTTTGACAAATAGCCTATCTCTCCCTTGTTATTCATCCCCATTTCTATTACTGCATATTTATGATGAGGCCTCAAACGTACGAGCGTCATTGGGACACCAATATCGTTATTAAGATTTCCTTCTGTAGCTAAAACTCCATCATCTCCAACATAATCTCTTAAAACCGTCGAGACCATTTCCTTAACCGTAGTTTTGCCATTACTCCCTGTAATTGCCACTAACGGTATATCAAAATTTTTCCTCCACCAAGACGCTAATCTACCAAATCCTAACCGGGTGTCATCGTTTACTAGCAGTAGCGGACCAGAGCATTTTATTAATTGCTTTGAACAAACCATAGCTGCTGCAGCTCCGGCTGCAAAAGCTTCCGGTACAAACCTTGATGCATCAACACTATTACCTTTTAGTGCAACAAACAAATCCCCTTTTTGTACTTTTCGACTATCGCAAATAACACGTTTAATAATTGCATTATCGCCAACGTGTTTTAAGTTTGTTTTATTATTTATTTCTGCTAAATCAAACACTCGTTTCCTCGCGAAGCTTTTTCTGCATGAATATTTGTGCCGCTTCCCAATCAGAAAATATAAACTTTTCGCTACCATAGTCTTGGTATTGTTCATGACCCTTACCAGCTATAAGAACTATATCCGCATCCTTGGCTAAGTTAATTGATTTGCCAATGGCTATTTTCCGATCTTGTTCAACATGGCAATTTGATTCTATTCCTGCAAGAATATCTTTTATAATTGAAGCTGGATTTTCACTTCGCGGATTATCACTCGTAACGAAGCATTGATCGGCAATTGTACTCGCCACTCTTCCCATTTCTGATCTTTTTCCTTTATCCCTATCTCCACCACAACCGAATACACAGAAAAGTTGCTCCCCGCTTGAAAGTAAACTTGATAAAGATTTAAGAGATTTTTCCAAGGCATCAGGAGTATGTGCATAATCTATTACGACCAGAGGATTACTTGGCATTCGAATGGATTGCATTCGACCAGATATAGCATCGCATTGACTTATCGCCGCCCCAGCATCTTGGATGTCAAATCCTTTCGAACCCAAAATGCCCAACACTCCGAGAAAATTGTGTAGGTTAAAGGCGCCTATCACCTTTGAATCGATTATAGTTTTCCCCCAAGGAGTAATAACATCGATCTTCATGCCGGTTTTTCTGTGACTAAATTTAAGGCACGCAACATCTCCTTTGTTTAATCCGTAAGATATAAGATTGACTCCGGACTTTTTAATATTTTCGATCAGATGCGTTCCAAAAGAATCATCAATATTTATCACGGCATTTCGTAGCGTAGGCCAATTGAAAAGATGGCTCTTGGCCTGAGCATATTTTTCCATAGTTCCGTGATAATCTAGGTGATCTCTGGATAAATTTGTAAATAATGCACTGTCAAATGAAACACCCTCTAACCTTCCTTGTGAAAGACCATGGGAGGAAACCTCGATTGCCGCACACTTTGCACCGGCTTGTACAAAATTTTTGAGGCTATTGTGTAGGACCAAAGGGTCAGGAGTGGTGTTTTTAGTGACTGCTAAATTTCCCTTAAAAGAAATTCCCATTGTCCCAATGCTACCAGTTGCATACCCAAGTTTGTTTAAGCTGCTAGCAATCCAATTTACAGAGGACGTCTTACCGTTTGTTCCTGTTACTCCGACTGTCCATAACTTTTGACTCGGACTTTTATAAAAATAATCAGCAATGACACCCACCATAGCCCTCAGGTTTTTCATAGGAAAATTATTGATCGTTAATGCTTCTGGCCAAATAAAACCATCTGGCTCCCAAACAACAGCTGCAGCACCTGACAAAATTGCATTGGTGATAAAAAGCCTTCCATCGCTCTTAATCCCGGGATACGCTAGAAATACATCACCTTTCTTAACATGATTACTGTGATTAGATATGCCCGTTGGACTAAAACCGTCTATTCCAAACATTTGTTTGAATAAGTTTTCAACATTTTTATTCACGATTGGCACTTTCTATCATCCCTCGGCACTTGGACTTTGACGATCAGCCGTTATTGTTTTCTCTTTCTTATCTCCCGGCACATCTAATAAACGCAAGGAATTACCAATTATCTGACTGAAGACTGGCGCTGCCACCGTTCCACCAAAATACTGACCACCGCGAGGATCATCAATAACTACAGCTACAATTAATTTTGGTTTACTTGCTGGTGCAAATCCAACAAAAGATGAGTAATAACTGTGCTTTGAATAAGCACCATCCAAAAGCTTGTGCGCGGTCCCCGTTTTTCCTGCCACACGATATCCTAGAACCCTTGCCTTAGTACCGGTTCCTCCGTCCTCGACAACCTCCTCGAGCATTTTCCCAACAGCCTTCGAGGTTTGCAAACTCATTACCATGCGCCCCTTTGGCAGTGCATCTCTTTTTACAAAAGTAATGGGCAATAATCTACCTCCCGTGGTGAAAATTGTGTAAGCCCGTGCGAGTTGTATCAGACTAACTGATATACCATGACCAAATGACATGGTTGCTTTCTCAATAGTCTTCCAAGTAGAAAACTTTCTTAACCTACCTTTTGCCTCTCCCGGGAAACCAGATTCTGGAGATTTTCCGAACCCAACTAAAGAAAACATACGCCAGAGTTCCTCGGAAGGCATTTTTAATGCGATTTGAGCAGAACCAACATTAGAAGATACTTTAATGATTTCTGAAACGGTCAAATCTGTTTTTTTAGGATGGGTATCAGTGATTTCCTTGTTGCCCACCCTCAGTCTCCCGTTACCAATATTTATACTCGTTCGAGGAGTAACATATCCGGCTTCAATTGCAGCCGCCGCGTTAAACGGTTTGAGAGTTGAGCCGGGTTCAAAAATATCAACGACAGCTAAATTCCGGGCAATGGATGGTCGATAAGTTTTCCTATTATTTGGATTATAAGAAGGCCAATTTACTAATGCGAGTATCTCTCCGGACTGAGCATCTAAGACAACAACACTGCCAGATTTTGCATCATTTTCAATTACGGCTTTTTTAATTTCTCGAAAGGCAAAATTTTGTAATCGTAGATCAATCGATAATGGCAAATCGTGACCTTTTTGAGGTAAAAACAATTTGTCAGGATCCTCATCTATCGGATTATTTTCCCTATCACGATATACAAACCTTTTACCTGGCTTTCCCGAAAGCCACTCATGATATTCTAGTTCAATACCTTCTTGTCCGATCTCGTCAATGTCTGTAAGTCCAACAATGTGAGCGGTTACCTCTCCTTTTGGATAATAACGCTTATATTCGTTTTCAAAAGAAATCCCCGGAACCCCTAGCGCCGAAATAGCTTTTGCTTTATCCGGAGATATTTGCCGTTTTAAATAAACACATCCTTTATTTTTTTGGCTTAATCTTTTAGTCAATAAGGCAGGCTGAATTTCAAGGATATGCGACAACTTTTGATGATCACTGGCAGATAAATTAACGTCTCTCGGAGACGCACACACTGTTTTTACTGAGGTACTTATTGCTAGCGGAACTCCTCTACGGTCAGTAATTTTACCCCTATTTGCCCTGAGCATTTCTGTATAAGCAAGCCAAGGTTGTTTTGCTGTTTTATACGGATTTTCGAAACATTGCAGATAAAGGGCCCGCGCCACCAAAACCAGAAAACATAATATAATCAAAGCAAGTAATAGCCTGGACCGTCGTACGGATAGCCTCAAACCTAAAACATTTGTAAGCTCCGGTCTCATGGGATAGGTAACGCGGGCGGGGGAGGAATCGGTTGAATTCTTTCAGGATTGGGAAAACGCATTCCCAGTTTTTCGCTTGCGACGCGCTCAACCCTAGAAGACTTAATATCTTGTTCTAATTCTATTTGAAACTTGTCATATTCAGAATCTAACATCTCAGTAACGCGCCTCTCTTTTTGGACTTGATTAAACAAAACCCTGTAAGTTTGTTGCGACGTTATTAGTGATAGTGCACACACTATTAATAATAAAAAAAGTGGAAAAGTATACATATTCACGCCGCTAGCCTCTCGCCAATGCGAAGCACTGCGCTCCTAGACCGTGGATTATTGCTAATTTCCATCTCTTTCGGGAATAACGCTTTACCAATAATTTTAATTCTAGGCTCTGGAAGATCTTTTCCTTTTATTGGAATCTCTTTTGGTACGTAGGGTGGCTCTGACTCAGCCTTAAAAAACTGCTTAACTATGCGATCCTCCAAAGAATGAAAACTAATGACAACAAGCCGCCCTCCAGGTTTTAAAGACTGAACACATTGCGGCAAAAACGACCTCAAACTGTCAAGCTCTTTGTTAATGTGAATACGCAAAGCTTGAAAAACTTTGGTAGCCGGATGCTTATTTTTTGTCGGAACCAATACCGATTTTTTTACAATCGACACCAAATCAAAAGTAGTTTTAATCGGTTCTTTTGCTCGGTTGAAGACGATCGCTTTTGCCACCCGCTTAGCAAAACGCTCCTGTCCATACGATCTTAATACTTTTGCAATGGCTTTTTCCTCGGCTTTCTCTAACCAATCAGCTACTGTTTCTCCCGAGGAATTATCCATCCGCATATCCAACGGGCCATCTAAATTAAAACTAAACCCTCTCGATGAATCTTCTAATTGCGGCGAAGATACGCCTAAATCAACAAATATGCCATCAACAGAGGAGATACCGTGTCTTGACAAAATTTTTTTTAATTGGCTAAAACATCCGGAAACAAAAAATAATCTTTTATCTCTTAATTTTGTCGCCTCCTTGGAGGCAGAAGGATCCTTATCGATTGCGATTAGCTTTCCCTTTGAAGAAAGTTTCCCCAAGATCGAGCTGGCATGACCTCCTCTACCGAAAGTGCCATCGACATAAACACCGTTATCTGAGGTAATCAGGCCTGAGATCGATTCTGTGACCATTACTGGTATATGTTTGTAGACCAGATTCATTTACACGGCTACCTTATAAAGCGAAATCTTTAAAATCAGTAGGCATAACATCCCCTTCCAACTCTAAGTTTTCGAGTTGCTTTTCCCAAAAAACATTACTCCAAATTTCGAAATGACTTCCTTGACCAATCAGCATTACCTGTTTTTCAAAATGGGCAAATTGCCGAAGCGCTCGCGATATTAATAATCTTCCCGCATTGTCAAGTTCTAACTCCTCCGCAAATCCAACTAGTATCCGCTTATAAGCACTAGCTGTTTTGTCAAAACTTGAAAAGCCCATTATATTTGCCCGAATCGGCCCCCAAGCGTCTACAGGATAAAGTAATAAACAACGGTGGGGATGCGCGGTTAAGACCATTCCTCCCTGAGCATTACTCTGCAGTTCCGTTCGATGCTTTATGGGCACTATAAGCCGTCCTTTTGCATCCAAATTTAGCGATGTTGCCCCCTGAAACATTATCAATATTCCCTAACTTTCCCTTTTTTCCCACATTTTCCCAGTTTCTCCCACTTTAGTGGAAAAAAAAAGTTAGGTCAAGCTTGAATCACTTCATTTGTGTATTCGACACAATAACTTATAAAGAAAAGCTCACAAATTAGCAAAAACACTTGATATGATAATAATCATGGCTTTGTTAATAAATATTAATTTTATTTTTAACTTTATAATGTAATATTATGATAAAAAAGAAAGTTAGCCTGTAAGCCGGGTTCTGTCTTAATGCTCATCACATTGAGGCAACCATTCATCTGGGCTGCGAATCACTCCGCAGCTCTAGCAACCAACCCGGGAACAGTGCGGGTCACACTTCTGCCCCCCTATTCGGTCTTGCTCCAGATGGGGTTTACCTTGCCAGACATGTTGCCATATCTGCGGTGGGCTCTTACCCGATGTTCATCGAATCACCAACCATGAAATATGGTTCACCATTTCACCCTTACCAAACAAAAAATGTTCCGGCGGTATTTTTTCTGTGGCACTTTCCATCGCTTTACAGCGTCCGGCCGTTAGCCGGCATCTTACCCTGCGGAGCCCGGACTTTCCTCTGGTTCTATACCTCACAAACCAGCGATTGCCCGGCTAACTTTCTAAAGGTTAGTATATCGTTAATTGAATGGAAGGAAGAAAAAAATATCCGTAGGAAATTTTAAGATTTTTTTACTTTTCTCTGATTTCAAGAGCCCGTCCATAAACTAGTTTTCGACTCTTTCCAGTTAATTGTACTGCTATTCGAACCGCGTCTTTCAAAGCTAATTCTTCCAAGAGTACTTTTAAAACTTTTTTTACTTCGGCATCCCCAGAATCGGGCTCTATCGCCAATCCTTTAACAACAATGACAAACTCTCCCCTCATGTCAAATTTAGCTTTATCGATTAATTCATAAAAATTTCCCAAAGTACTCTCAATCGTTCTTTCGAAAAGTTTAGTCAATTCCTTACATACAGCAACAGGACGATCAGTCCCAAACACCTCCATTAAATCCTTGACGGTTGTTTGCAGCCTGTGGGGCGCTTCGAAAAACACTTGCAAACCAGACTGCCTGGCCGCTTGAGCAATTATCATTTTTCTTGCTGCGCCTCTAGATGGCAAAAAACCGTTGAAATTCATATGTTTAGAATAAAAACCGCAGACTGATAAGGCGGCCGTTAAGGCACTGGGGCCGGGGATAGCTAGGACATTGATTTTTGCTTTTCTAGCTTCTGATACTAGGAGAGCTCCCGGATCACTTAAGCAAGGTGTCCCCGAGTCACTTACTAGAGCAACTGACTTACCCTCTTTCAAGAGACTTATTATTCCTTGTGATGAACCCTGCTCGTTAAAACGGTGGTGAGCAATGATCCGCTTCTTTAAGCCGATATTACTTAATAATTTTTGACTTACCCTCGTATCCTCAGCTGCAATCAGATCAACAGACGTCAAAATCTCTATTGCGCGCCGAGAAATATCCATTAGATTTCCGATCGGCGTCCCGACAACATATAATGAACCTTTTATTTTATTCAGGCAGGCACCATGAGTCAAAGCTATATCCTAAGGTTTTTACTAATATCAATACTATACCTCCCCTTTTATATTGTCTCTAGCTCAGCAAAGGCGCAAGTTGCAACCGAAGAGACTGAGTTTGTTAGTGACGATGATGATAGCCTAAAAGAGTTGCTCGTAAAAATCGATAACGGAGCAAAAGATCATATCGCTATTTTATTGCCTACCTATTCTGCTGGTTTAACAAAAATTTCCGAAACTATTACGAAAGGAATATTTTTAGCAAGAGCAGCTGACAAAAAAACGCTATTACCGATAGCAAGCTATAGCTTGGAATACGATTCGTTAGATAAACTACAAGTAACGTATGAAAAAGCTGTGCAAAAAGGAGCAAAAGCTATAATTGGTCCGTTAACCAAAAAAGCGGTAAAAAAACTAGTAACAACGAATCTAAATTTTGTTCCAACAATATGCCTAAATGTGGTTCCAGAGGCTGAAGGAATTGATAAAAATATATTTCTTTTTGGGTTGCAAATCGAAAATGAAGCAAAAAAACTTGCTAAATTAGCTTTTTCAGAGGGTGGGCGAAAAATTCTAACAGTTGCCGAAGATTTTTCTGTATACCAGCGATTTTTAAGGTCAGTAGAAAACGAGTGGTTATCACAGTCGGGCGAGATAATTGCACAATTCAGCTATACAGATTTAAATAACGATATGTCTCGTATAAATGAGTTGTTGGAGGATACCGAAGCCGACACAATACTTATTGCTGTATCACCCGATGCCGCCCAGAATTTAAGACCTTATCTGGGTACCAGACTACCGATATACGCGCCCTCCATTATTCATACATCCCGAATTGACAAATTACGGATGCACGATCTAGAAGAGGTTCGGTTCTTGGAGATGCCATGGATCATTGACAAAAAATCAAAATTTGTTACCGGTCGCGGTAAAGGTCAATCGCTTCAGCTAGAAAGATTTTATGCCTTAGGTATCGACGCCTATGAGATTACTTCAATGATTGTTAGTGATCCATTAAATATTCCCAACACCATTCAAGGAAGGTCAGGAATTATCACCTTTTCTAACCCACTTTTCATTAGGGACGGAAAGCCTGCAAAATTTGCTGGGGGGAAAATCAAACCAATTGCTACTGTTAATCATAAATAAAAAATTCATATTTGTATCTTTGTGATATCCTTCGTTGATAAATTTTTGTCAGCAATGTCTATAAAATATATGACTTGGACCGGTAAACTTTTAATCGGAACTCTAGCCATAGGGTCCCTCCTTGCTCTCCCAGGCTGCGCACCTTTAATCGTGGGAGCAGGTGTTGGCGCTTCGGCAATTATTGCCGAAGATCGTCGTACTAGCGGGGCAATGCTTGAGGATAAAACGATTGAAATTAAAGCGTTGAAATTAATTAAAAATAATCTTGGAGAGAAAAATTCAATAAAAGTCCACAGCTTTAATCGGTTCGCCTTACTGGTCGGTCAAGTAGATTCAGAGGAAAAACGAATCGAAGCGGAAGACTTGACCATGGAGGTATCAAATGTCCGACAAGCTCAAAACGAAATTGAAATAGCGGGGGAAGCAAGCTCGATATCAAAGAATAACGACGGATTTATCATGGCCAGAGTACTAACGAGTTTTGTAAAAGATGGACAAGTAAAATCGCAGTACTTCAAGATAATTGTAGAATCAGGAGTTGTTTTTCTGATGGGGTTGGTTACCCAAGAAGAGGGTGAAACAGCATCTAAAGTTGCTGCCAATACGGACGGAGTTAAAAAAGTAATCGCAGTATTTGAATACCTTGATTAATTGCCTATTGTGCTAATGCCTCCTTGTACATTTTTAACGTCTGCTCCCGCATTTCTGCATGACTAACGATTGGACATGGGTAATCAATACCCAACTTGAAAGAGTAATTTTCTTGCTCTTCTAGAGTCATCAAAGAAGGCGAGTGAATAAATCTGTCAGGTATTTTTCGCAACTCGGGAACGAACTCCCTAATAAAAGCTCCTTTCTCATCAAACTTTTTTGATTGAAGGAGTGGATTAAAAATTCGAAAAAAAGGTTGAGCATCGCAACCCGTGGAGGCGGCCCATTGCCAACCGCCGTTGTTTGCTGCTAAGTCAAAGTCTAATAACTTTTTAGCGAAGTATTTCTCTCCCCACCTCCAGTCAACACATAAATCCTTGACAAGAAAGGAAGCCGTTATCATCCTCAACCTGTTATGCATAAATCCTGTATGATTTAGCTGTCTCATTCCAGCATCAACAATAGGATACCCTGTATTACCGTTTCTCCAAGCTTCAAAAAAAGACTGATTGTTAGTGAACTTTAGGGCATCATATTTTTTCTTAAAAGACTGGTTTACCACGTGAGGAAAATGAAAAAGAATACTAAAATAAAAGTCCCTCCATACAAGCTCGTTCAGCCATGCCATGTGACCAGAAGATACGCTTTGATTAGCCAAATTAAATACTTGTCTTATAGAGATTGTTCCAAATCTTAAATGCACTGATAGGCGAGATGTTGCGCTGAGATGAGGAAAATCCCTTTGGTGATGATAATCATGAATCCTGGCCTCAAAGGCGCCAAGGCACTCTTGACCACCAGTTTCTCCCGCCTCGATGTAAGGTTTTGAATCGACAGGTGGGGTAAAACCAAGCTCTGTCAACTTAACCATTTCAGTCAATTCACATTTGGCAAAGTTGCGAATATTTAATTTAAGTTCTGTAAATGTCGAGATATCGGCCATTTTTTGTTTCCAAGCTTTTTTATAAGGTGTAAAAACAGTGTAAGGAGACCCTTTTGGCGATAAAACTTCCGATTTTCCCAAAATTACCTGATCTTTGAACCCTCTTACTTGCGTCTTATATTTACTTAACGATAGTTTAATTCGTTTATCTCTTTCAATTGCGCGGGGCTCGTAGTCCTCCCCAAAAAAAATAGCATTAATTTCAAACTTCGAAACAATTTTTGGAATCTCTTCGATCGGGTTTCCTTTTATAACATGCAACTCGCCCCCCAAATCTCGAATATTATTTTTAAGCTGGATAACACTCCGCCAGATAAAATCCACCCTTTGGTCTGAAACATCCTTTAATTCGTTAAGAATCGTAGTATCGAAAACAAAAACGCAGAATACGTTTTCTCCGCTTTGCAATGCGTGGTAAAGTGCCGTGTTGTCGAGTAACCTGAGATCACGTCGAAACCACATTAGAATGTTTTTGTGAGTTTCCAATCGAACTTTCCTAATTTCTCTGTCAGTCGTCTATGTTTCTTAATAAGTTTGAGTCAGAAAACATTTCTAAAGTTTCTAATTCTACTAAATGTTTTATTACGACTAAAACGACTATCTAATTTTTTTTTAATTATAATTCCCAAGTATATAAGCGAAAAATGAAAAAGCTTTTTTGTCATATATCTATTGAGACTTTTAAATAAATTTCTGTTATAGTTTGGTCGTATTTAAGTGTAGTGTTTTATAAAAAAAGTTATCCAATACATTGCTGGCACGTGTAGTTTTTTTAATATCCTCGGCTGAGGTTTCCACGACTCCAAAGTGAAACTAAACCACTACAAAAAAATTGTCGAACCGAAAACAATTTCTGAGTTTTCGATGATTCCTCGTCCTTTAATTTTCACAAATGGAGTTTTTGACATCCTCCACAGAGGACATATCACCTATTTAGAGGAATCACGAAGAATGGGAAAAACGCTTCTGGTTGCACTCAACAGTGATAAATCAACGAAAAAACTTAATAAGGGACAAGACAGACCGATTAACACCTTAGAGGATCGTTTATCAATAATAGCGGCATTAGAATCAGTTAGTTACGTAACTTGGTTTGAAACTGAAACACCCCTTTCACTTATAAAAGAATGCAAACCAGATATTCTTGTAAAAGGTGGAGACTGGGACTTAGATCACATAGTTGGCGCAGATATTGTCAAAAGCTCAGGAGGAACCGTAGTGAGTATCCCATTTAAATTTCAGAGATCTACATCAAAAATATTGAAAAAAATCAGGCAAGTAAAAAACTTTTAGCCTTACAGCTAACCCTATGAAATTTGCAAAAAGTGCTGTCGATAGTGCCTCAACTCCTCGATAGACTCTAAAATATCGGCCAAAGCCTCGTGCTTACCATGCCGTTTCAAGCTAGTGAGAATCTCAGGGTTCCATTTTTTTGCTAATTCTTTAAGCGTTGACACATCCAAATTTCGGTAGTGAAAAAATCCCTCCAGTTCTGGCATCCACTTTGCCAAAAACCGCCTATCTTGGCAGATCGAGTTTCCACACATTGGAGATATACCCTTTGGAACGTATTTTGATAAAAATTCAATCAAGGTGGTCTCACCCTCCTTCTCCGAACATGTAGATTGTCTTACTCGTTCGACAAGACCAGATTTTGTGTGAGTTGAAGTATTCCAATCGTCCATTTCCTCTAAAATATAGTCATTCTGCGAAATTACAATCACTGGAGCCTGAGCCAGAATATCCAAATTAGATGAGGTCACGACTACTGCAATCTCTAGGATTCGGTCTTTTTCTGGCAGAAGACCGGACATTTCCATATCTATCCAAACCAAATTGTTAGCGTCTTGTGTCATAATCTTATCTTATACCAAAGCTCAAGATGTTTTTACGGTAATTTTAAACCTTTTGACACGAAATTTATATTAACCTAACTAATACGAGACAATGATAAACGCTTTTTCTACCTTATTCTTAGTTTTACTACTGGTTTCATCGCTATTTAAAATCATACTAGCAGGAAGGCATATCAGCTTTATTCAATCGAAACGTGCCAATGTTCCAGACGCGTTCAAAGAAAATATCTCGCTTGAATCCCATCAGAAGGCTGCCGACTATACCGTGTCAAAGGTAAAACTCTCTTTTGTGGCCCTCTTTGTAGATATTTTGCTGATACTTTTTCTAACATTTGGAGGGGGAATTAAAGCAATTGACTCTTTTACATTAAGTTTTACTACTGATCCAATTAATCAAGGAGTAATTTTCTTAGCACTACTTTTTCTTGTGACTTCAATTTTTGATTTGCCCATTGGGGTCTATAGAACTTTTGTAATAGAGGTGCGCTACGGCTTTAACAAAACAACTGTAGGCACATGGATATCAGACTTATTAAAAAATTTAATTGTGGCAACTATTATTGGACTACCTTTAATCTGGGCGATTATCTTTTTTATGGAAATTATGGGAAATCAGTGGTGGATTTACGTATGGATTTTGTTGATGGTTTTTATGGGCTTTATACAATTTATTGGGCCGACTTACATTGCTCCTTTGTTTAACAAATTCACACCGATGGAAGATAGTGAACTCAAAGTAAGGGTGGAACAGTTATTGAGCAAATGTGGGTTTTCGTCTAATGGACTCTTTATAATGGACGGCAGCAAAAGGAGCAGTCATGGCAACGCCTACTTCACCGGTTTCGGCAACAATAAAAGAATAGTGTTTTTTGATACCCTATTAGAACGTTTGGGAATTTCAGAAATTGAGGCTGTCTTGGCACACGAGCTTGGTCATTTTCGACTCAACCACGTCATAAAAAGGCTTCTGCTCGTATCATTTGGGTCTGTTGTATTTTTAGCAATTCTTGGGGTTTTAAAAAATCAAGATTGGTTTTATCTCGGTCTTAACGTTAATCCTGCAACCAACAACGGCGTAGCTTTGGGTTTGTTTTTTATTATTGTGCCTGTTTTCACGTTCATGCTACAACCAATTCTGTCAAAAATGTCCCGAGGACACGAATTTGAAGCCGATGAATATGCATCTAGACACGCTCCCGCTAAAGACCTAGTTAGCGCACTCGTTAAACTCTATAACGACAATGCCTCAACACTAACACCTGATCCATTGTATTCAGCGTGGTATGACTCTCATCCCTCTGCTTCAGCACGAATTGCCCGACTAGAAAAACCAAACTGATCAATAAAGTTCGTAACGATAATGAGATTTATTTGTTTGAAGGTAAAAAAATAAGAAAATATTGTAGGCAGGTCAAAAGGAAGAAAAATGTCAAAGATTGTTGCTGAGTTAATAAGAAAAAAGTGTGTGCCGTGTGAAGGTGGAGTTGATCCCATGAAAATAGGTGATATTAAATTGATGCTCAATGGTTTGCAGGACTGGGATTACTCTCAAGGATTTATACACAAAAGCTATAAATTCAAAGATCACTATATGGCTGTCTCATTCCTTAATGCCGTGGCTTGGATATCTCATCGAGAAGACCACCATCCAAATTTAGAAATAGGCTACAACGAAGTTAAAGTAAAATATCAAACTCATGCAATATCTGGAATTTCGGAAAATGATTTTATTTGTGCTGCAAAGGTTGACTACTTATTAGATATTTAGGTGGCTAAAAATATTTTATATAAATTATTTTGTTTTTCTTGATAAAAACAACTGAACAAAAAATATTGAAGATAAATTAATCAATAACCCCCAAATACCTGCATGAATACCCAGAAGGTTCAAAGAGATTTGAGGGGAAAACTTGAGACATAAGGTGCTCACCACACCAACCACTACACCACCTAGAACTGCTTGCCATTTTAATTCTTTTAACATAACCCCCAAAATAATACTGGGTGCGACTTGAAGCATTATCTCTAACTTTAGTACTATCAAACTCCAAATGGTATTCGACAACGAAACTGCCAACGCAGCCATTATAAACATGAGAATCCATGTCATTAGTCTTCCGACATTGGCCAGTCGACTGTCGCTAATTTTGGGGTAAATTGGTCTAACTATGTCTTGTGTAAACATTGAACCAAGACTCAACAAGGCACTGTCTACAGTCGACATTATTGCTGCAAGAGCAGCTGCCATAAACAAAGCCAAGATAAATTTGAGAAAAACAAATTCTTGAGATAGAAACTGCAGCAAGATCGGAATCACACGATCGGACTCGCTTCCCTCCAAATATTGGATATCCCCTAAAATCAGAACTGCAGCCATCGCGGTTAGCATAATTGGTAAGGTCGTGACTAGTGGCATCACGCACATCCATTTAAAACTTTTTTGCAAAGTAGACCAATCCTTAGCTGCGAAAATACGCTGGAGAGCATGCGGATAAATTGCAATAGCTATGCCAAACATAAAAATTAGCGATATACCTTTTGTTAATTGATAATTATCTAGAGCTTCCCAACCAGTAGTGTACAACCTGACTCGGTCATTTATAGTACCGGCATCCCCAAAGTTAAATAAAACTATAAAAAATACTAAAAGTCCTCCGACAAGCAACATTATTCCCTGAAGCATATCTGTCCATATAACCGCCCGCATTCCGCCCATACTTTCATAAAAAGCCATAACCGTCGCCAGACCAAAAATACCGTAAACCATAGGTATCTGACCATCGCTAATAACTTCTAATAATAACCCTGCTGCTTTTAAATTCGTGAGAACGTAACTCGCTAGTGTAATTATTAGGAGAAGATTAACGGTATAAACCAGAGGCGCGTTGTGGTATCGGAATCTTAGAAAATCAGCAATGGTAATGAATTTTTTCTTTTTAGCCAGTTCATTGAGCTCGCGAGCGAACAGCATAAAAACTGGAATTACCGCTGCCATTCCCAAAACAGCAAACAGAGATACAGGTCCATCCCTATATGCACGACCCGCAAAGCCCAGCATAGTATTACCACTATAAGTTGTAGCATACAACGTGAAAAAAAGACCCAGAAACCCCACCGAACCTCCAGCCAGATAGTATTCTCTAACCTGGTTATTTTTCGATTTAACCAACCAACCGATTATTGGTAGGCAAAAAAGATAACCTGCTACGAAAATCAATGCTAGGGAATCTGAGTTCATAAGAGATTTAATTAGGTGTTATTATCTGCCGCAAATTAATTTGCGAGAAGTCGTCAAAAAAGGGAAATAAAAGCTACGCATCCAATCACCGCTAACCAAATAAATAAAACTCTTGAAATGAGGCGTATTAAGTCATTCAAACAGTCAAGATTTCCGTCCTCTTTCAATCCAAGTTTGCTATCAAAGTTCTCTCCAACTTTATTTACAAATGGATTTAAAAGACTAACTCCTAAAGCACCCGCCGCGGTTATTATGAATACCATATTACTATTGAATACACTTTTTTTCATTTGATTACGCCAGCAAGTAACTGCATCGTCAAAATTACCGGCAACAGCTAAACTCAGGGCAAAAATCCGTGCCGGAATCCACTCTGCCATTCCATGCATTAACCCGATAATATTTTGGCCGTCTTTTTCATTAATTAATTGATTGGACTCATGCTGAATAAATTTTTTCGAAGCAAAATACATTACAGGGCCTAGCACGCCGGGCATGATAATCAGAAAAAAGATTATCGCAAATACGGACTCAAAAATTCTAATAAGCAAATTACAAAATAAAATTCCTATCACCTTTTGTTCATCGATACCATCGATGGCAGTTTTTACCATGGCTTCCGCTTTAGGCTGAAGCTTGCTTGGACCAGATAATCTAATTTCTTCGATATCTGCTTTTAACTCTTTAATATGAGGTAAAAAACTCGTCACCGAAAAGACTATCACCAAGTTCCAAATAAAACCCAAAACGGGATGAATAAACTCAAGCGCAAAAAAAATAAAAAATACAGTAAACCCGGGAACAAGAATTATTGATAACCAGCTTATGAATTGACCAAAAGCACCCGACAATGGATTTTTTTGCATGACAAAATCCATATACCCAATAAAATAGCCTTCAAACAGTTGCTTATAGCTGTTTAAAGCCACAAATTCGGAAAGAAGAACTAATATGAGTATAAAAAACGTCATTTTTCTGAAATATTATTGGTAAACCAGACTAAATCATAGCATTTTCAAAAAATAATTAAATGACATAAAAGCAAACATCAATTATTACTATTTAAATCATAATTTTGCGTACTCAGCGCCTCATATAAATTCACAAGAATTCCAGCAGTTGCACCCCAAACATACCAATCTTGGTACGAGATCGAGAAATAATTATGATCATGCCCACGGATACTCTTTAGATGTCGCTTATGGTTTTTAGGATCTAAAATATAGGCGAGAGGCAGTTCAAGAACTTCCTCAACCTCTCCCGAATCCGGGCGGTATAACGGTTGGTTTTCTACCCAGCCTACAAATGGCGTCACCCTGAAACCAGTCATTACGTCGTAATGGGGAAGTCGCCCCAGTATATTTATATTCTCACGAGATACTCCTATTTCCTCAAAGGTTTCTCGAAGAGCGGTTGATTCTAAATCTTCATCTTTCTCGTCGACTTTACCTCCAGGAAAGCTTATCTGCCCGGGATGTCGTGGGAGACTTTCACTCCTTTTTGTTAAGACAACTTTAGGTCCAGATCGATAACCAATTATTAACACCAAGACCGCAGCATTTTCAAAATTTGCCGGAATTTTTTTTTGCGTACTGCTAAACTGGAAATTAACGGGTTTATGCTCTAGAAATGCTAAACAACGGGCAATTATGTCCTGAGTCATCAAGTGAGAGTTCTCCTTTTTAGTCCTTTTTCGATTCCTAGGTGCATAAATTATTATTTGGAAAATCAAAAGCACCTTTTTTGAAAATTTTCATGTAGCATATACCAAAATTCAACTGTTTTTGTAGAGATATGTATAAATTCTTATCGGTGGTTGTAATATCGGGTTGGGGGATGTGCCCACATATCGCCAACTCAGCTGGCTGCTCGTCCGAAGTACGAATTCTTGGGGATGATCTAAAAGGGGTTACTTTATCACAGCAAAAAACCCAACAACTAGCTAGTATACTATTCGACGCAAGAAAATATTGTTTTGCTCAAGAAGAGGAAAAAGCTCTTAAATATATTAATAAAGCCCGTCTTCTGGTCGGCCTAAAGGCTACCACTGGAGAATTTGACTGGGAAAATGTTCCCTTGGAATCGCTAGAAATGGTGGATTAATCATTTTTGTATCAGAAACAGCTTATTTGATAGTATTCAGTCTATTGTCAGCATAGGGGGATTATCGATTGTCTTCAAGACTACAGGGAAAAATTGCATTTCTTACAGCGGCAGGACAAGGAATTGGGAAAGCATCGGCGCTTGCGTTTGCCCGCGAAGGAGCATCAGTAATTGCAACAGATATTGATTCAAAAAAACTTCGAGATTTAGATTCAATTAATGAAATTTCTACCTGCGAGCTTGATGTTATGGATACCGCTAAAGTGGAAAAATTTCTAACGGATATACCTCCGCCAAATATAGTTTTAAATTGTGCGGGCTACGTACATCAGGGGACTATCCTTGAATGTAACTACGACCAATGGGACTATTCGTTTGAATTAAACGTACGAAGTCAATTCGTTATTATAAAAAACTTGCTACCTAGGATCATAAAAAACAATGGAGCTTCAATAATCAACATTTCATCCGTAGCAAGTTCTATAAAAGGTATTATTAATCGATGCGCCTACGGAGCGTCAAAAGCCGCGGTCATCGGTATGACAAAGGCACTAGCCGCAGATTTTGTAAAGCAAAATGTGAGGGTAAACGCGATATGTCCAGGCACAGTTGATACACCAAGCTTGGAAGATCGAATGAGGCAGATTGGAGATATTGAAAAGGCGCGTAAGGATTTTATTGCTCGACAACCAATGGGGCGACTAGGTCAACCCGAGGAAATAGCCGAGGCCGCTGTCTATTTAGCTTCAGACGAAGCTAAATTTGTAACAGGACAAACCATCATAATTGATGGGGGAATAACAATATAAAAAAATACCAACTAAAGTTTTTTTTAACTATTAGAACAAAATTCCATAATTTGAGAGGAGAGTGTAAATGAAATTAGTGCGTTTCGGGGAAGTCGGTTTTGAAAAACCAGGTCTGATCGATAAAAATGGAGACATACGAGATCTCTCAGGGCACATAAAAGAGCTAAATGGATCAATGCTTTCAGAGGAAAATTTAACCAAACTGGGTAACATAAGCATTGATAGTCTTCCTAGTCTTGGAAAGAATCAAAGACTTGGAACTCCTGTAGCCAACACAGGCAAACTTATTGCAATAGGTCTCAATTATGCTGATCATGCTGAGGAAACCAACAGTCCGATACCAACTGAGCCGATAGTTTTCATGAAAGCCATCAGTTCCATCACCGGACCTAATGATGATGTAATAATTCCCAAAAATTCTAAAAAAAGCGACTGGGAAGTTGAATTAGCTTTTATTATTGGTAAAACAACAAAAAATGTATCAATAGATGATGCCATGAGTTTTGTAGCCGGATATACGATTTGCAACGATGTTTCTGAGCGTGAATGGCAACTCGAACACGGTTCCCAATGGTCGAAAGGTAAAAGTTTCGATACGTTTGCTCCAATTGGTCCATGGCTTGTTACCAAAGATGAAATTAATGATCCGCATAATTTGGCTATGTGGTTAAATGTCAACGGAAACTCAATGCAATCAGGCAACACCAAAACCATGATATTTAATATTCCTGAAATTATCTCTTACCTATCGAGTTTTGTAACCCTCCATCCTGGCGATGTGGTAACCACCGGAACACCCCCTGGAGTAGGGATGGGGATGAAACCAGAAGCAATATTTCTTAAACCCGGAGACGAAATGCACCTCGGAATAGACGGACTAGGGGAACAAAAACAAAAAGTGAAGTAGAGTGTCGGAAATTCTGGGGTTTGTAACTAACCCTGATACAAGTTGCTTTTCGTTATTTAAAATATAAGTATATATATATATATCTTGAAACTTTCGACTGCGCCGATGATGGATTGGACCGATAAACACTGTCGGCATTTTTTTAGATTACTCAGTCCTAACGCTCTGATCTACACCGAAATGATCCCGACCGATGCTCTTATATATGGTAAGAATAGCGGGCTGCTTTCACACGATATAGTAAAAAACCCTGTATCGCTACAACTAGGAGGGAATGATCCCACTGCTCTTGCAAAATGTGCAGAGATGGGAGAGAAAATGGGTTACTCTGAAATCAACCTAAACTGCGGATGTCCATCAGAAAGAGTAAAAAAAGGCGCATTCGGAGTTATTTTGATGAAAAATCCACATTTAGTAAAAAAGTGCCTATTAGCAATAATTGGGGCAGTATCTATTCCTGTCACAGTAAAACACAGACTTGGGATTGATAATCACGAAAGCTATGAGTTTGTGCGTGAATTTGTTAATGTAGTGCGTGATTCGGGTTGTACAACTTTCATAGTGCATGCAAGAAATGCAATACTCGGTAAATTATCACCTCGTGATAACCGGCGAATACCCCCACTTAAATACGATTATGTATATCGACTACAAAAAGACTTTCCCGATCTGATATTTATCTTAAATGGAGGACTTGATTCTTTTGATTTAATTAGCAAAGAAATGCAACAAAACCGAGGAGTAATGATTGGCAGAGCCGCCTATAATAACCCCTATATTTTATCCGAAATAGAGCACAAGTGGTTCGGAGAACCTCTAAAATCGCGATATACGGTTGCCTCACAAATGGAAGATTATGCAAGTGTTCAGGTGACTAAAGGAGTCCGTATGTCATCAATTACCAAATGTATGCTTGGCCTATTCAAGAGTCAACCGAATGCTAAGCAATGGCGACAAATTTTGTCAGATCACAGTAAACTAACCAAGCTAGGACCAGCAGCTATAAGCTATGCTCTCTCAAAATTAGAGCAGGTTAACAATTCCTCTTAAATTATAAAATCGGATGCATTCAATATTATTTTCTTTTCTAGCATTCATAATTTTCATGGTGCCCAATATAAATTTCTCACGCGCTGAATCTAATAAGGAAACTTTAGAGTCATTCAAAAATATTAAGATACCTAACACTGATATCAACTTCGGGAAACGTCAGTCTTATCCAGATCAAGTTCCTCCTATTGGTCCATTAATGAATAGGTCAATTGCCAACACTTACAGACTTAACGCTATAACGAAGAAAAAACAAATTTTCGCCATTTTGCATAAAATACCTTTATTAGACTGTGATGCTCTAGGGGAGACTACATTACCCCACCTGAAAGGTAAGCTTGATCAAGTTCAAAATTTAATTGATGTCGGGAACTACTATTTTAATATTGTTCCACAGCTAGCAATTCGTTACTATAAAAACTCCTCCGAACTCTCAAATCAAATAAAAATAAAAGTAAACCTAGAAGAATGCACTGATCTAAAAAAATCGTCACAAGGATAGTATTCTCAAAAAAATGCAACGGAAAGAAATACAGAGTAGCAATTGGCCAACAACACAAGATGCGTTTGGCTGGTTGTCTTTGGATCCAAGAGGTTATTGGCGCATAAAAGGCAAAAGAATTGATAACCCCAACTTAATAGGGTTTATAAACAAAAACTACAGGTCCGACAAACATGGGCGGTACTTTTTTCAAAACGGCAATCAACGAGTCTTTGTAAATCTTACGATTGCTCCCTTTGTAATCCGGGTAATACACGTTAACCCTCTTCAGTTTATAACCCACACCGGGGTCTTAATCCAAAAAATCGATAGAATATGGTTTGACAAAAAAAAGATGAATTTCATCCTGAAAACTGGCTCAGTATTTGGGTCAATTGATGATCGCGACCTTTCACACGTTTACAACAACTTAATAAATAGCACGGGATCGCGATTATCCGAGAGTGAACAACAGCATGCCGCCAATGACAACGAGAATTTACTCCCCGTAGATATGTTTTTAGACTATAAAGGCAAAGAACTAAGAATTGCCACAGCAGATAATGATACCGAATTTGGCAGCCATTTCATCCAAAAACCCAGTCCAGCGTCACGTTAAGTCAAAAAAAGAATCTCGCAAGATCGATGGTGCAACACCATTTTTGACCGAACCTACGAGATTCGTTTTATAATCAGTTAGGCCTATTGCCTATTACTGGGAATGGCCATGCTGCCGGTGTAGCCAATGGTTTAGGTGCCGCTGGTACGATAGGTTCTAACTTTTTCTTGGCACCAGTTTTCTTTGTCACCGTTTTTTTCTTTAGGCTGCCAGTAGATTTCTTACGAGCAGTTGTTTTCTTCTTTTTAGAAGCTGCTGTAGGTTTCTTACGAGCAGTAGCTTTCTTCTTTTTAGAAGCTGCT